>OBLO01000073.1_pt1 | contig 98309 bp, 84 predicted proteins | sample 1519401 | NCBI WGS metagenome assembly OBLO01 (sample SAMEA2602897, study PRJEB22501) | metagenome | reverse complement strand
TTTTTGTCGCTTACCTTTAGATATTTCACCTGTCTACTTGACAAGGGGCATATCAAAAAGGCCGGCGGCTTTTATTATGTAATTTGAAGCGGACTTGTCCGCTTTGTTTTGGGATATATCAGTCAATTATGGTATACTGCATCATTTCATAATGTAATCTGCATCCTTCTGTAATGTCAAATGGCAGAAGCGCTCTTGCTACCAGCTTCAGTTCTTCTTCGGGAAGATCTGTCCTGCGCAGATGAGCGTAGTCGCCATCAATAGATTCTACAATATAATCACAAATTAACATAGGAATATTTCCTCCGGTTGGTATTATTTATATGCTTATAGAATACCACAGAGAAAAACGTTTTTCAAACACCAATTCAGGTGCTATAATAGAATTCACAGATGAAAAAATTATCAGTGAATAGTAACAGGAAATGAGGTATCAAAAATGTCAGCATTAACAATCAGCCCGGAGGATGAAAAAAGAGTAAAAGGAATGGGCTTTCTGAATAACAGAGGAACCGATCTGTTTTCTGCAAGAGTTCTCACGACAAATGGAAAAGTAACTGCAGCACAGCATCGCTGTATGGCAGATGCAGCAGAAAAATTCGGAAACGGTGAGCTTTTGTATACCACCAGACTCTCTGTGGAAATCCCAGGAATTCCTTATGACAAGATTGAAGAATTTCAGAAATTTATAGCGAAAGAAGGCCTGGTAACAGGTGGAACAGGGGCTAAGGTACGTCCTGTAGTGTCCTGCAAAGGAACCACCTGTCAGTATGGACTTCTGGATTCCTACGCAGTATCAGAAGAAATTTACAGACGTTTTTATGAAGGTTACAGGGAGGTTGCACTTCCACATAAATTTAAGATTGCTGTGGGGGGCTGTCCAAACAACTGTGTGAAACCAGACCTGAATGATGTAGGAATTATTGGACAGAGAATTCCAAACGTCAATGCAGATGTATGTAAAGGCTGCAAGAAATGTGCCATTGAGGCTGCCTGTCCAAACAAAGTGGCAAAGGTGGTTGATGGGAAGATTCAGATTGACAAAAACATATGTAAAAACTGCGGCCGCTGTGTTGGAAAATGTCCGTTCCATACCATTGAGGACGGCGCTTATGGCTATAAGATATACATAGGTGGACGCTGGGGTAAAAAAGTATCTCAGGGAAAAGCCCTTGGCCGGATTTTTACATCCAAAGAAGAAGCCCTGGATGTAATTGAAAAGGCCATTCTTTTCTTCCGTGACAATGGAATAAAGGGAGAACGTTTTGCGGAGACTATTGAGAGAATTGGCTTTGAAAATGTGGAGAAGCAGCTGTTGGAGCAGCTGTGAAAAGACGTTACCCGGGAGAGTCATTACAATTGGTGGAAATGCTCTGCACAGATAAAATAGAATTTGGAGGAAATATAACATCTATGAATACAAGAGAACAGATCCATGCATTATCTGAGGAAATGCTTGAAAATCTTGGAAAGCTGGTTGCCGTTGATTCCCAGCTTGGCACCCCGTCAGAGGGGAAACCTTTCGGAGAAGGACCGGCAGAGGCACTTGAGATCGGGCTTGAAATTGCCAGAGAGCTTGGTTTTAAAACCGTAAATCTTGATAATTACTGTGGTTACGCCGAAATGGGAGAAGGCGAGGAAATCGTAGGTATTGCAGGTCATCTTGATATTGTACCTGTAGGTGGTGACTGGACCTACGATCCATTTAAGCTGACACGAGATGGCGACCATGTATACGGACGTGGAACTACAGATGACAAAGGACCTGTAATTGAAGCTCTCTATGCGATGAAACTTCTAAAGGATTCCGGTGTGAAACTGAACAAAAGAGTCCGTCTGATCATGGGATGCAATGAGGAGACCGGTTCCAAATGTATGGTACATTATAATGAGGTAGAGGAAGAGTTATCCTGCGGCTTTACACCTGATGCAAATTTCCCATGTATTCATGGTGAAAAAGGCTATATGTCCATGATGGCATATTCCAAAAATACCAGAATTATCTCCATGAATGGTGGCTTTGTTTCTAATGCAGTATGCGATAACTGTACCACTGTGATTCCGGCGGAAGCTGGTCTTAAGGAGAAACTGGAGCAGATGCTTTCCGAAACAAAACTGCAGGAATATAAAGTTACGGAAGCCGAAAACCAGATCACCATTTATGCAAAAGGCGTACCGGCTCATGCCAGCACCCCGACACTTGGTATCAACGCAGCAGGTGTTACCATGGAATGTCTTGCAAAGGCAGGCTTCGAAGATGATTTTGTTAAATTTTATAATCAGCACATTGGAACAGCCTGTGATGGCTCTGGTGTTGGTCTTAAAATTTCCGATGAGTTTGGTGAGCTGACCTTCTGCAATGGAATCGTAAAAACAGAGAATGGTGTGATTTCCTGCACCATCGACATCCGTGTACCTGTAACCTTCAAAAAGGATGATATTCTGAATCGTATAGAGGGTAATCTGGAAGATGAAAATGGCCGTATTGAGGTGGGGGAAATCGGTAATCCGTTGTTCTTCCCAAGAGAATCTCCGCTGGTAAATGCCCTGTACAAGGCTTATGTGGATGTGACTGGCGACACGGAGAACAAACCAATGGTAATTGGCGGTGGTACCTATGCCAAATCTCTGAAAAATATTATTGCATTTGGTCCGGAAAAGCTGGGTGTGGATTATCGTATTCACGGTGCAGATGAGTTCATTCTTGTTTCCGAGATGGAAGAGGCTGTGGAAGTGTATATGGAAGCAATTAAGAATTTGTTAGCAATTTAACCAAACCCAACAAGTTTAAATATAAAAATAAAAGAAGAAGTCCTCGAATGTTTCTGGCATCCGAGGGCTTTTTTACGTGATCAGGAAATTACTTTGTAATACTTCTTAAAAAAATGTCAATATCTGTATCAGAAATGACAATACCCGAATCGTTTTTTTATTGAAGAATGGCTATACGGCTGTCTGTATTGCCAGTCCACTGGCTTAGTTCGGTGCGTGTGCATTTCTGATCCCTTGCTATTACAGGATGATGAAAGACAGCGCACAGACTGCTTAAATTGTGGACTCCATATTGACTTGAAAAAACAGATATTTCTCGGTATTATTATTGGGAATATCTGTTTTTTTGTAAGAAAAATCGAAGAAAGATAATTTTTATACGGTTATGTCATTCGATGATAGCTGTTTAGAGGAAAAGGGAGAAATTTAAAATGAATGAAATTATAAAAAGTTTATATAATAGAAAATCCATGCGCGTATACGAAGAAAAGTCCATTCCGCAGGAGATGAAGAAGGTCATCCTTGAAGCCGCAGCCCAGGCGCCTACAGCAGGTTGTCAGCAACTTTATACTATTTTGGACATTACAGATGAAGAATTGAAAAAGGCTTTATCTGAGACCTGCGACTACCAGCCATTTATTGCGAAAGCACCTATGGTACTGGTATTCTGTGCTGACTGCAAGAAGTGGTATGATGCATATCTGGAAGCTGGCTGTGAGCCAAGAAAACCAGGTATAGGAGACCTTATGCTTGCGGTGACAGACACGGCAATTGCCGCACAAAATGCAGTTGTGGCAGCGGAGAGCTTTGGTATCGGTTCCTGCTACATTGGTGATATTATGGAAAATTATGAGAAACAAAGAAGACTTCTGAACCTGCCTAATTATGTTTTTCCAGCTGTTATGCTGGTATTTGGTTGGCCCACCCAGCAGCAAAAGAATCGCTCTAAACCCCAGAGATGTGCACAGGAACATATTGTCCATGAGAATACCTACCGCAGTATGGACGACACTGAACTTCGCGAAATGTTGAGTCACCAATACAAAAATTCCACCTTCGAAGACTGGTGCAAAGCCTTCTGCAAAAGAAAATATAATTCCGATTTTTCAAAAGAAATGACACGGTCGGTGGGGGAATATCTGAAGCAGTTTGAGTGAATATTGCAGTTTTTAGAATTACTTATATCAGGGAAAAGGAGAACAATAGGATGTTCAGAATTGGAATAGCAGAGGATGATCCCTCATTCCAGAAGACAATTTCCGAATATATTGAGCGTTACAAAAAAGAAACAAATATAGATATCCAGGCGTCTTTTTTTCAAGATGGAAATGAATTGGTATTTAAATACGAACCCATATATGATGTTCTTTTACTGGACATTGAAATGCCAAAAATGAATGGTATGGATGCTGCCAGAGAAATCCGAAAAAGGGATCAAAGAGTGCTGATTATATTTATAACCAACATGGCGCAATATGCAATCAATGGTTACGAAGTGGGTGCCTTGGACTTTGTCCTGAAGCCTATAAAATATTTTTCTTTTTCTATGAAACTGGAAAAAGCCCTGAAGTCTGTGAAAGGCCAGGAGTCTGTTAATATTCTGTTGGAATACAAAGACGGGATGAAAAAAGTGTCCTCCGATGAGATTGTTTATGCGGAGATTCGTGATCACTGGCTGCATATTTTTACGGTAGATGAAGAATATCAGCTTCTTTCTACCATGAAAGAATTTGCGGCAAAATTGGCAGACTATCATTTTATTTGCTGTAGCAGTTCCTTTTGCATTAACATGAAATACGTCACAGATTTTCAAAAGGATATTATAACCTTGAATGATAAAACAGAATTAAAAGTCAGCCGATCGAAGAAAAAAGAGGTAAAAAAGGCATTACTTGATTATTACAAAGGAGGGCTGCGCTGATGGTATCAGAAATTTTATCCCAAATTCCCATATACATAGGACATGCATTTTTTTCAATCAACGTGTTCCCAATCATACTGTTATTTTCAATTGGCATTCAGAAAAGAAAACACTTTGCATGGCGAATTGTCCTTGGCTTTCTGATATCCGTATGTTGTTCTGCGCCCTTTTCTCATGGGCTTTTTACATACATCATGCAGTTTACCTTGTTTGTATTCAGCAGTTATTTTGCATACGAAATTTCCTGGAAAGAGGCTTTGTATAGCGTTACATGTGCCTATGCAGTACAGCATATCAGCTATTGTGTATATCTGATTTTGTTTCGACCAGTTCATGGAATACCGGTTTATGCACCGGCATATATTGTGTGTGCAGTGTGCATTGCACTTTTGCTGTACTGGTTTATCGGAAGAAAATTACCTGAAAATGGACATTATGATGTGGATATTCGTTTCTCTATGATGTCGTTTTTCCTTATTATCATGCTCGCTCTGGGGCTTAGTATTGCAGCAGATACCATGTTTAATGCAGAAGAAAATAATCTCTATTACCTATGTAAAGCATACGATCTGATTTGTTGTCTGTTTGTATTATGGGAACAGATGGATTACAAAAATAAATTGAATAAACAGAGAGAGCAGGATCTGGAAAAACAGGTTCGGCTGAAACAAAAGGAATTGTTCCGGCTGAGACAGGATGATGTGGAGCGGATCAATCTGATCTGCCATGATCTAAAAAAACAGCTGGAGCCACTGAAGCTTTTCTCAGATGAAGAACAGCAAAAAGCATACTATGAACAGGTGTGTAAAACTATCCAGTCTTATGATTCCCAAGTGGAAACCGGAAGTAAAGTTCTGGATACTTTGCTGTCCCAGAAAAGACTGGTATGCATGAAAAATAACATAGAATTAACCTGTGTGGCAGACGGGAAGAAAATGGATTTTATATCTGCTGTGGATTTATATACTATTCTTGGAAATGTAATTGACAACGCAATTGAGAGTGTACTTATGGTTTCTGACGAAGAGAAAAAAGTGATTTCCACATCTATTTGGACCAAGGGAAATCTGCTCCTTATTCAGATACAGAATTATATGGAAAACGAGAAAATAAACTTTTCAGAAGGGCTTCCTGTGACTACAAAAAATGCACATGATGGTCACGGATATGGGTTGAAAAGTGTGCGAAAATGTGTGGAAAAATATAATGGAAGTATGGATATTACAGCGGAAAATCACATGTTCAGCCTGACGATTATTATACCTGTCGCAAAATAAAGTGCAAATTACGAAATCTGGAATGCCTGTTACGAAATCTTAAAATATCCTTTTTGAGTATGTGTTAAGCTCCTGACCATGATGAACGCGCGGTCATGAAAAGCAAAAAACAATATTTATTGTTGATCAAATGGGAGGAAACATATGAAAATCAAGAAGGAAATCACCCGTGGTCTGGGTGCTGTTTCAGCTTGTCTGCTTACAGTTGTGTCCATAGGAACTCCTGTGGCAGAGGCCTATGAGGGCAGACTAAACACAGTGCTTGGCATTGAAACTACAAAGACAGTTTCGGATGAAGGCTTAGATGTTGATACAGATTATTATAAAAGCGATTATGGAACTGATATTTATGATGGAGATAAGCTGCAGCAGCTGGAGGATGATGCGGCAGCACAGGCAGTTGCAGAACAGGAAGAAGGTTCTGTTCTTTTGAAAAATGACAACAATGCACTTCCACTGGCGGCTGGAAGCAGCATTACACTTTTTGGACAAAATTCTATTGAGAGTACGGAAAGTGTAGCTGGAAGTACAGGTTTTGGCGGTCCGCAATCCTACTCAGGACCTTTTTACAGTTATCATTCTACGGCTAATTCTACCCAGGAACTGGTAACTTATCTTGGAGCAATGGAGTCCGTTTATGATGTTAATCAGACAATGGTAAAGGCTTATCAGGAGAGCGGTTATATGCGTGTAAAATCTGTTGACGATCCGCAGATTGGAGAAGCACCAGCAGATTTTTACACAGAAAATCTGAAAAATAGCTGGCAGGATCAGTATAATGATGCAGCTGTTGTTATGCTTACAAGACAGGCAAGTGAGGATTGTGACCTTCTTCTTGAAGATTCAGAGGGAATCAGTCAGCTGGCTCTTCATCAGGACGAAAAAGATCTTTTGAATATGCTGAAAGAACAGAAAGAGCAGGGCGTATTTAAGAAAATTATTCTTCTTGTAAATTCTAACTGGGCTATGGAGCTTGGAGACCTGGATGATTATGATGTGGATGCATGCCTGTGGATTGGTTCCCCTGGTATTGTTGGATTTACAGGTGTTGTAAATCTGCTTCAAGGAGAGGCGAACCCATCTGGAAAACTGGTTGATACCTATGCGAAAAATTCCCTGTCAGCTCCGGCTATCACCTATGCACAGATGAAAAATACGCCAGAGTGGGCGAATCTGGATGAGGTTCTGGAATATTGTTCAGACAGCGATCAGTATGTTTCCAACTATCTGATCTATGCAGAGGATATTTATGTAGGATATAAATATTATGAAACCCGTTATGAGGATACCGTACTTGGAAACGGAAATGCAGACAGTATAGTTGGTTCCTCAACTGGAAAAGCATGGAATTATAATGACGAAATCGCTTATCCATTTGGCTATGGACTTTCCTACACAACCTTTTCCCAGACCCTTGATGGTGTAGAGTATGACGAAACAACAGATACTTACAACGTAAAAGTTACCGTGACAAATACTGGTGATACAGCTGGAAAATCTGTTGCAGAAGTCTATGCACAGACCCCATATGGGGATTATGAAAAAGAGAACAATGTGGAGAAATCTGCAGTCCAGGTTGTGTGCTTTGATAAGACAGATATCCTGGCGCCAGGTGCTTCTGAGACACTGGAAATTCCAGTAGAAAGATATCTCCTTGCAAGCTACGATTACACCAATGCCAAAGGCTATATTTTAAGCGAAGGCGATTATTACTTTGCCATCGGCGATGATGCACACGATGCCCTGAACAATATTCTTGCTGCAAAAGGTGCCAAGGGAATGACAGATGCATTGGGCGAGAAGGCTAAAGGAGATGCAGAGAAAGCATACTCCTGGAACAATGCAAAACTGGATACAGAGTCCTATAAAATGTCCCGCTATTCTGATATGGAAGTAACAAACCAGTTCGACGATGCCAATTTAAATAACCTTGGAACAGACACTGTAACTTATCTTTCCAGAAGTGACTGGGAGGGAACATATCCAGCAGAGCAGGTTTCTGTAACTGCAACTGAGGATATGATGAAAACTTTAAATGGTGATCTTTATACAGAACCAGAAGATGCACCATCTGTAGATGATTTTACCCAGGGAGTAGATGCTGGCATTAACTTTGTTGCAATGAAAGATGTAGATTACGATGACGATGCCACATGGGATAAATTCCTTGACCAGCTCACGGTAGAAGAAATGGCTTCTATTCTCCCTGACCAGAACGGTTCTGTACTAGTTGAGAGTATTGCAATGCCGTCTACCTACCGTGGGGATGATATGGACTGTTTGGAGCAGGTAACTTTCAAACTTACTGGAAAATCCGGTATTGTATGGCCTTCCACCGTTGTTATGACCTGCACCTGGAATAAAGATGATGTTGCGAAACGAAGCAGCATGACTGCAAATGAAGCTTATTTTATGGGCGCAACAGAAATCTGGTCTGGCGGCCCGAACTGCCATCGTACACAGTTTAACGGACGAGCTTCTGCTTACTATTCTGAAGATGGAAACATGGGATATCTGGTAGGAACTGTTGTTGCTGAAAACGTTCAGAAATATGGAATTATCCTTGGCTATAAACACATGGTTGTAAACGACCAGGAAGCACATCGTGAGAGTGCGGCAACCTTTACCAATGAACAGGCTCTTCGTGAGCAGTATCTGCGAGCTTTTGAGGGAGCCTATACAAAAGGCGGCGCAATGGGTTGTATGACAGCATTTAACAGAATCGGCTGCACTTACTGCGGAAGTTCCTCAGCACTTCTTACAACTGTTATGAGAGGAGAATGGGCTTACAAAGGACATGTTACTTCTGATGCGGTTGTAAATATGGATTACAAGAAACATTATACTTCTAACATTACAGCAGGACTTGACTACTGGTGCTGGGATATGGCAGGATTCGGAGCTTCCGATGATTCTTCTGTAGTGCTCAGTAAAGACATGGTTACGGAAGCCATCGAAAATGGTGACGGTTACATGCTTCAGACTCTGCGTAATGCAACCAAGCACAATGTTTATGCACAGGTTCATTCTATCCTGATTAATGGACTGGATGAAACCTCTCATGTAGTACATATTACTCCATGGTGGAAAACAGCTTTGAAAGCGGCAACAATTGGATTTGGAACAATTACTATACTGTTTATTGTACTTTACTATCTGGAAATGCTGGTTTGGAGTAAAAAGAGAGGAGAAAATGCATAATGAATATCAAAGATAAGATATTAGGAAAAAGAATCAGCGGCATTTTTAATGCATTAAATATTCTGCTCGGCCTGTTCTGCATTATTTATTACAGTATCAACGCAAACCGTGTAAATGAGTTTAATAAAGCTGTTGATTTTTATCTTGTACTGGCCATTATGTGCTGTGGGATTTACGTATTTGCAGATTATGTGATTGCGGATATTTTCAATCTGATTGCAGTTGTGTTTATTACACTTTCCATTGGAAAAATGATCGTAAACAGTATCAACACTTTTGCAGATGCCTTGAACGGAATTTCCATGTTCGGTTCTTCTGGTGTGATCGGTTATATTATTGTGACAGCGGTGGTTATGGTTATCATGCTGGTGCTGGAAATCGTATCCTGTTTCCTGAGCAGAGAGAAAAAGAATGCAATGAAGGTGGTTGTTTCTGAAAAATAATTTCAGAAGTGTAAAACTTAATTATAAAAAAATCCGACAGAACAGGTATGAAAATACCATCTGTCGGATCTTTTTTATCTATTTGTAGTTCTTAACAAACTATGTTCGCAAATATACTGGAACACAAAATAAAAAATAATTCCCTTTGAAACGGTGGAAAGTGTCAGTGCCCACCAGATTCCATTCAGTCCCAGTGCAGTGTTTGACAGAACCAGTGCAAGGGGGATTCGTATAACAGTCAGGCCAACGCTGATCAGACTGCAAAGCTGTGTCCGTCCAAGACCAGACAGGGCACCCACAGTCATCATTTCCACGCTGAGAAAAATTTCGGAAAATCCGATGATTCGCAGGTAATCAACGGAAAGACGGATAACTTCCTCCTCGTGGAAAAAGAGCACAGAAATCTGCCGCGGGAAAAATACAAAGGCAATAGTGATCAGTGCAGCCCAGCATATCAGAAGCCGAATGGAAATATGGTATCCTGATTTGATTCGGTCTTTTTTTCCTGCTCCGTAGTTCTGCCCCATGAAAGCGTTCAGGGCGGAGCCAAAACCATCAGCTGTGTTCCAGGAAAGGGACTCAATCTGTCCGCCTACACGCTGTACGGCAATAGCACCGTCCCCGAATCCGGAAACCATTCGGGTGAGTATCATGGAGATGATACAGTAAAGGCTTCCTTGAAGCGCAGTGGGGGTTCCAATGCGAAAGACTCCTTTTAAACAGGCAATATCCGGTCGTGAAAGCAGACGGATTTTGTGTAGTACATTGGCTTCACCGTGGTCACGGAGAATTTCTGTAACAAGGATCAGCAGAACTATAATCTGTGCAGTAACAGTTGCAACTGCTGCTCCTACAACTTCTAATCTGGGAAATGGTCCTACACCAAGAACAAGAAGCGGATCAAGGATCATATTCAGTATCAGACCAAAGAAGTTTGCCTTCAATGGTGTTTTGGAATCGCCCTGGGCTGTGAAAAGACCTGTCAGCACCTGGGAAAGGAAGGAAAACAGGATTAGTCCGCAGGTAATCCGCATATAAATTCTGGCACTGTTGTAAGTTTCTGCATCATTTAATGCAAAGAACTGCAGCAGCGGATTCGTAAATAATATACTGATCAATGTAACAAAAAGAGAGAATAGTATGGTAAGCTGCAGAGCTGCCTGTGCAAAGCCTGCGGCAGCCTTCTGATCACCTCTTCCAAGGGAATGCGCCATGTTTACCTGTCCTCCCATTCTTGCCAGGGAAGAAAGTCCCTGGGAGAGCCAGACGTACATACCTCCCACGCCCACACCCGCCACTGCTTTAGAGCCCAGCATTCCTATCCATGCCATATCTGTAATGTTGTAGGCGGTAGACAGGAAGGAAGAAGCCATGATTGGCAGTGCCAGCTCAGACAAAGTCCGTAAAATAGGACCGGAGGTGAGATTTAATTGTTTCTTTTTCATTTTAGATCTCCTGAAAATAGTAAAGTATCATTATTATACCATAGAAAACGCATTTTAAGAAGATGAAATATGACTTGAAAATACTCTAAAGCCTGTTTGAAAAAGTCTAGAGCGTGTTTGAAAAAGGCTTTCTGCAAGATGTGCGTCACAATTTGTGGGAGATTTTGTCCGGATGAAGGCGCCGTAGCGGGCTACGGCAACTGAATTCGGGCAAAATATACCGCAAAGTGGGGCGTGCAGATTGCGGGAATGATTTTTCAAACACGCTCTAATGTGAAAAAAATATGAAATTATGTTCCATACCTTGACTTTTAAAAGAATGAATGTTATATTACAAATAGAACAAAAATAAAAGTTATTTCCCGTGGATGTTCGGGAGATGGACAACAGCATTCCCCGGAAGAGATTCCGGGGAATTTGTAGATACTGAATAGTTACAATAAATTGACATTACTGTATTCAGAAAATATATTACAAAGTATATGGATGAAAGCTGTGGGCAGTAATGAATTTATTTCGCAATATGAGGAGTCAGAGGTGACCAGTATGGGAGCAAAGAGAGATTATTATGAAGTGCTGGGAATCAGTCGCAGCGCGGATAAAGATGCTATAAAGAAAGCTTATCGTAAGATGGCAAAGAAATACCATCCGGATTCAAACGCGGGAAATCCGGATGCTGAAGAAAAGTTTAAGGAAGTCACAGAAGCATATAATGTGCTCAGTGACCCTGAGAAGAAAAAACTCTATGATCAGTTCGGTCATGCAGCATTTGAAGAAGGTGCTGGCGGTGCCGGATATGGTGAAGGTGGCTTTAATAGAAACGGCGGCTTTGACGGCTCTGGATTCAGTGGCTTTGGCGGTTTTGGAAATAGTCATAGCGGTGCTTATAGAAGTCCGGATGGCAGCTATCAGGAATTTCATTTCGAAGGTGGTGACATGGACGATATTCTGAAGAATCTGTTTGGAGGAGGCTTCGGAGGAGGAAGCAATTCTGAAAAGGCTGGTTCCGCACACGGATTTGGAGGAAGCGGTTTTGGTCACTCTGGTTTTGAAAACGGCTCTTTTAGAAGCGGATTTAATGGTAGTTTCGGCAGTGGAGGTTTTGATGGTACCGGTTATGGAGATGGCTTTGGAAACAGCTGCAATAGCGGCTTTAGTGGCAGTCACCAGCAGAAAGGCCAGGACCTGAACGCAGAAATTTCCATCAGCTTCAACGAGGCAGCATTTGGTTGCGACAAGCTGATTAATCTTTCTGGTGCAGACGGCAGTGGAAAACAGACTCTGAAAGTTCACATTCCTGCCGGAATTGACAACGGCAAGAGTATCCGTCTGAGAGGCAAAGGAAATCCAGGTTACGGAGGTGCTCCCGCAGGGGATCTTCTTCTGAAGGTTCATGTAGGCGAGCGCCCTGGCTTTGAGCGAAAAGGCACCGACGTTTACACCACCGTAAATGTGCCGTTCATCACAGCTGCTCTGGGCGGTGAGGCAAAAGTCCAGACCCTGAATGGCCAGGTAATGTGCCGTATCCCGGAAGGCACACAGTCTGGCAGCAAGATCCGTCTGAAAGGAAAAGGTATCCAGGCAATGGGAAAAGCTGGAGTCTACGGTGATCTGTACGTAACCGTCCAGGTTCAGGTACCGAGAAATTTAAGCGAGGAATCCAAACGGAGACTTCGTGAATTTGATACCAGTACCAGAATGGCTGGTACAAGAGGAAGCCGAACAGCGTAAAATTGCCTGCTATTAAATAACTATTTATTAAATAAGCGAAAGGTACAATATAGCTTACATGTATAAAATTTGGTTTGCTAAATCTATGCTGAATGCATGTAAGCAGTTTGTTTCTATGTCTTGATCATAATCCGAAATCGGACTAAATCTATTAAAAAAGGTCCGATTTCGGATTTTTTGTGCTGCTTTACAGATCGGGAAAGCAAAAAGGAGAGAAAACGCATATGGCAGAAGCTCTGGGATTGACCGGTTCTGTGTCCTGTCTGGTGAAGAATAAAAAGAAATATCATTATTATTAGAAAAAACACTATATTTCTTGAAAAAATGATATTGATTTAAGTACATGAATTGTGGCATGATATAAACATGTATGTTAAACTGTAATAAGTGTAACAATATATGCTAAAGTATGATGCTTTTGAACAGGGAGGAAAAAATGGGAAATCAGAGAGAATGTGGCGTGCTGCTTCCAATCAGTAGTCTGCCTTCAAAATACGGAATTGGATGTTTTTCAAAAAGTGCCTATGAGTTTGTGGATCAGTTGAAGGCAGCCGGACAGGGCTGTTGGCAGATTCTGCCCCTTGGACCAACCAGCTACGGTGATTCACCTTATCAGTCTTTTTCCACCTTTGCAGGAAATCCTTATTTTATCAGTCTGGAAGACCTGATCGAAGAGGGAGTGCTTACGGAAAAAGAGTGTGATGCTGTGGATTTCGGTTCCAGGGAAGATGATGTGGATTATGAGAAAATTTACAAAGGACGATACAAACTTCTTCGTAAAGCCTATGAGAGAAGCGATATTTCCAAAAATCCTGACTTTGTAAGATTCCAGCAGGAGCAGGCGCATTGGCTTGGCGATTATGCACTTTTTATGGCGGTGAAGGATCGTTTTGAGGGAATTCCGTGGACAGAATGGGCGGAGGATATTCGCCTTCGTTGGAACAATGCTTTGGATTATTACAGAAAAGAACTGTATTTTGAAATTGAATTCCAGGAGTATATGCAGTTCAAATTTTATGAACAGTGGGCGAAACTGAAAGCGTATGCAAACAGAAAAGGAATTCGTATTATCGGAGATATTCCGATCTATGTTGCCATGGACAGCGCAGATACCTGGGCAAATCCAGGACTTTTCAAACTGGATGAAAATAACGAGCCTACACAGGTAGCCGGATGTCCGCCAGATGGATTTTCTGCAACAGGACAGCTTTGGGGAAATCCGCTGTACAGATGGGATGTGCATAAAAATACCGGATTCGAGTGGTGGATCAAACGTCTGGCACATTGCTTTAATATGTATGATGTTGTCCGCATTGATCATTTCCGTGGATTTGATGAATATTATGCGATTCCATATGGTGATAAGGATGCAAAACGCGGCTGGTGGGAAAAAGGACCTGGAATGGATCTTTTCCGTACCGTTTCCTATCGGTTGGGACACAAGGACATTATTGCTGAGGACCTTGGTTTCATGACTGATTCTGTGAAGCGTCTTGTGGAGGAGAGTGGTTATCCAAACATGAAGGTAATCGAGTTTGCCTTTGATGAGCGGGATACTGGAAATGCCAGTGATTATCTGCCTCATAACTACACAAATAACTGTGTGGTTTATACCGGAACCCACGACAATGAGACACTGCTTGGCTGGTATGGGGATATTACTCCTGAGGAGCGTCATATGGTTCGGGAATATCTGTGGAACTTCCACGATGATGAGAAAGGCATCTGCCGGAATATGATCCGTCTGGTTATGGGAAGTGTAGCCGGAAGATGTATTATTCCGATTCAGGATTATCTGCAGCTTGATAATTCAGCCCGCATTAATCAGCCATCCACTCTGGGAACAAACTGGAAGTGGCGCCTGAAAGAAGGACAGTTCAGCAAAGAATTGCAGAAGGAAATGCTGACTCTGGCGACCAGATTCGGAAGGAAAAACTGGACCCCGGATCCGTTGGAAGAGAAAATGGAATAAATTTAATATTTAATCAGTTGTTGCATAAAAAAAGGTAGAAGAGTAAAATTGAGGGCAAGGGTGTTTGCCCTCAATTTTGTATATACGGAGAGCTGAAAAGTTCGTGCTTTTCATAAAAAACATGAGGAGGAAACTAAGTTGGAAATTGAGAGAAAGTTTCTCATTAAGAGAGAAAACCTTCCGGAAAACCTGGAGCAGTATCCAAGCAAGGTAATTGAGCAGGGCTATCTGTGCACAGAGCCGGTAGTGCGGATCCGCAAATCTAATGACAATTACTATCTGACTTATAAATCAAAGGGACTGCTGGCAAGAGAGGAATACAATCTGCCGCTGACAAAAGAAGCTTATGAGCACTTAAAACCCAAAGCAGACGGAATCGTGATCTCCAAGGTACGTTATGTGATTCCTGAGAAAGACGGTTTATCCATTGAACTGGACGTATTCAAAGCCCCCTACGAAGGTCTTCTCCTGGCAGAAGTGGAATTCCCCACCGAAGAAGCCGCCCACGCTTACCAGCCGCCAAAGTGGTTCGGGGAGGATGTGACGTATTCCACAGAGTATCACAACAGTACCTTAAGTAAAGGGAAAAAGAGATAAAATTTTTATTTTATAATGAACCTTAACTAGAGCCTGTTTGAAAAATCATTCCCGCAATCTGCACGCCCCACTTTGCGGTATATTTTGCCCGAATTCGGTTGCCGTAGCCCGCTACGGCGCCCTCATCCGGGCAAAATCTCCCACAAATCGTGACGCACATCTTGCAGAAAGCCTTTTTCAAACACGCTCTAAACAACGACCTACATGAAAGGAGCAGAAGATATGAAAATCGGATTTATCGGATGTGGAAATATGGGTTCTGCAATGATCGGCGGAATCCTGAAAAATGGTGTGTTTGAAAAAAATGAGATTATTGTTTCAAATCTCACAGAAGAAGGAAGTAGAAGAAGTCAGGAAAAACTTGGAGTTGTGACAACTCTGGATAATTGTGAAGTTGTGAAAAATGCAAATATTGTTATATTAGCAGTAAAGCCTCAATTCTATGAGGAGGTAATCGGTGAAATTAAAAATTTCCTGACACCACAGCATATGATCGTAGGAATTGCGCCCGGTAAAACTCTTGCATGGCTGGAAGAAAAATGTGAGCAGCCGTTAAAGGTGGTACGTCTTATGCCGAATACCCCGGCGCAGGTAGGGGCAGGAATGACAGGTGCCTGTGTCAATGATCGGGTAACAGAAGAGGATCTGGATCAGATTCTTGCCATTACAAACAGCTTCGGTCGCACAGAGGTGGTACCTGAAAGATTGATGGACGCAGTTAGCGCAGTCAGTGGGTGCTCTCCGGCTTATGTATTTATGTTTATTGAAGCAATGGCAGATGCCGCTGTGGCACAGGGAATGCCAAGAAAACAGGCCTATCAGTTTGCTGCCCAGGCTGTACTTGGAAGTGCGAAGCTGCTTCTGGAGACAGGTATGCATCCGGGAGAACTGAAGGATATGGTATGCTCCCCGGCAGGAACGACCATTGAGGGTGTGCGTATCCTGGAAAAAAATGGTTTCCGCAGTGCTGTGTTTGAAGCATTGCAGGGAGCTGCTGATAAAGGAAAGAAAATGTGAGCTTTGCCTACAAAAAACACCTCGCGGAATATTACCAGTGAGCAGTAACTATAAGTAAATAATTGTGAAAATGAATCAGGAGGTTCCACTATGAGCAAAAAAGTATACATCTTCCTCGCCGACGGTTTCGAAGACATTGAAGGCTTAACTGTAGTTGATCTTATGCGAAGAGCAGGAATCACTATTACAACCGTTTCTATAAAAAACACCAAACAGATCACTACAGCCCATGGTATCACCATGCTGACCGATACCACCTTCTGTGAGGCGGATTTCTCCGACGCGGACATGCTGGTTCTCCCAGGCGGGCAGCCTGGAACCACTTATCTTGGAGGATTCGAGCCACTTACCGATCTGGTTAAAAGCTTCTATAATAATGGAGGTAAGATAGCAGCCATCTGCGCGGCACCTACTGTTTTTGCAGAAATCGGACTTTTACATGGAAAGAAGGCCACTGCATACCCGGCCTGCATGGCCGGTCTTGGAGATGCTGTGAAGTCTGAAGAAAAGGTTGTAATTGATGGAAATATTACTACAAGCCGTGGACTTGGAACTGCAATTGACTTTTCCCTTTCCCTGATTTCCCAGCTCCTTGGACAGGAAAAAGCAGACCAGATTGCAGAATCCGTAGTTTATAAGTAGGAAATATTATAAAAAACCCTAATTTTTTAGGAATAACAGGGAAAACCATAAAAAACACTGGCGTTTTTAATTTGGTTGTGCTATACTTCTACAATGACTGTAATAATAGGGGGAAACCCTGCGCATTTATAACCGCAGAAGGATCGCAGTGACAGGAACCTGTTTTGGACTTTCCGGTTATCATCTGCGGTATCATTATTAAGAAATGGACAATGTCAATGCATTGGACCTGACATTTTACCTGAGAATATTAAGGAGGAACACGAAAATGAGTTTACAGGTGGAGAAATTAGAGAAAAACATGGCGAAGCTTACCATCGAAGTTTCCGCTGAAGATTTAGACAAAGCAATGGAGAAAGCTTACCAGAAACAGAAAAGCAGAATCAGCCTTCCAGGATTCCGTAAAGGAAAAGCTCCGAGAAAGATGATCGAGAGCATGTATGGCAAAGGTGTATTTATGGAAGACGCTGTTAATTCTCTTGTACCACAGGAGTATACAAAAGCTCTTGGCGAGTGCGATCTTGAGATCGTTTCCCAGCCGGAGATCAATGTTACACAGATGGAGCCAGGTAAAGCTCTTATCTTCACAGCTGATGTAGCTGTGAAACCAGAGGTTACTCTTGGAGATTACAAGGGTGTAGAGGTTCCGAAGTCTGAGATCGCTGTAACAGACGAGGAAGTTGACGCTGAGGTTAAGAAAGAGCAGGATAAGAATGCAAGAACAGTTGCAGTTGAGGATCGTGCAGCTGCAAACGGCGATATCACAACAATCGATTTCGAGGGATTTGTTGATGGTGTTGCATTTGAAGGCGGTAAAGGAACTGACTACGCACTTACACTTGGTTCCGGTACATTTATCCCGGGATTCGAGGATCAGCTTGTTGGAGCAAACACTGGTGACCATGTAGAAGTTAAGGTTACTTTCCCAGAGGAATATCAGGCAAAAGAGCTTGCAGGCAAAGAAGCTGTATTCCAGTGTGACGTTAAGAAGATCGAGACCAAAGAGGTTCCGGAGCTTGACGATGAGTTCGCGAAAGACGTATCTGAGTTTGATACTCTTGCTGAGTACAAAGAAGATGTTAAGAAGAAACTGACAGAGAAGAAAGAGAAAGAAGCAAGAACTGCAAAAGAGAACGCTGCAGTAGATAAAGCAATCGAGAATGCACAGATGGATATTCCGGAGCTTATGACAAAGACTGAGTGCCGTCAGATGATGGACGATTTCTCCAGAAGAATGCAGCAGCAGGGATTATCCATGGAGCAGTACTTCCAGTTCACAGGCCAGAGCATGGACAAGATGATGGAAGACATGAAGCCACAGGCTCTTAAGAGAATCCAGACAAGACTGGTTCTTGAGAAAGTAGCTGAGGCTGAGAACATCCAGCCATCTGAAGAAGAGATCACAGAAGAGATCCAGAAGATGGCAGATGCTTACAAGATGGAAGCTGACAAGATCAGAGAAGCTATCGGTGAGAGCGGACTTGAGCAGATGAAGAAAGATATGGCTGTTCAGAAGGCTGTTACTGTTATCGCTGATGCAGCAGTTGAAGTTGAGAAAGCAGCAGACGCTGAATAATCAGCAGGCAGATAACTGCACATCCCAAGAGGGAAAATTTATTTTGTTATGAAAGCGCTCTCTGGCGCATTATAATGCAGATCTAGGGGAGCGCATCTGATAAGAAAAGAGGGAATATATGAGTTTAGTGCCTTATGTCATTGAGCAGACAAGCAGAGGGGAGAGAAGCTACGACATCTATTCAAGGCTTCTGAAGGACAGAATCATTTTCCTGGGAGAGGAAGTAAACGATGTAAGTGCCAGTCTGGTAGTTGCTGAGTTGCTTTTTCTGGAAGCAGAGGATCCTGGAAAGGATATTCAGCTTTATATCAACAGCCCGGGTGGTTCCGTGACAGCTGGTATGGCTATCTATGATACCATGCAGTATATCAAGTGCGATGTTTCCACTATTTGTCTGGGAATGGCTGCCAGCATGGGAGCATTCCTTCTTGCTGGTGGTACAAAAGGTAAGAGATTTGCACTGCCGAATTCTACGATCATGATCCATCAGCCATCTGGCGGAGCCCAGGGACAGGCTACTGAGATCCAGATCGTGGCAGATCACATTGCCAAGACAAAGAGAACATTAAATGAAATTCTGGCTGCAAACACCGGACAGCCTCTTGAGGTAGTAGAGAAAGATACAGACCGTGACAATTACATGTCCGCAGAGGAAGCATTGGCTTATGGTCTGATCGATGGTGTTGTAACCCACAAATAGGGAAAAACTGTAACTGGATAACCGAGTGTACACTGATGAAGATGTAGTATATTTGTGTATTTCCAGTATAAACTTTCCCGCCTAAACTGAAAACAAAAGAAATCCCCCTGGATAATAGCCGGAGTTTTCTTTTGCATGCTACTGTAAGAAAAGACTCCTGAACTAACAGGAGTCTTATCTTGTAAAATGGGATAATTTTGTAAAATAGGTATATTTTACAGAATAATTTCAAATTTTAAGAAATAAAGAAAACTTTTTTCAGAATAGCTCTGAATAAGGTTGCTTTATTTAAAAGAAAGGAAAAGTTAAAGATTCATGGCTGAGAAGATAAGAGAAGGAAAAGTAAGATGTTCCTTTTGCCAGAAAACCGAGGATCAGGTCCGCAAATTAATCGCCGGACCGGATGGGGCCTACATCTGCGATGAGTGTGTAGGTATCTGCTCGGAGATCATGGAGGAAGAATTTGGAGGATACGATCAGGAAGATATTCTTGGATCTGAGATCAATCTGATGAAACCAGAGGAAATCCATGCAATTCTGGACGACTATGTAATCGGACAGGATGAGGCCAAGAAAGCACTTTCTGTTGCTGTATACAATCATTACAAACGTGTTACTGCTTCCAGAAATCTGGATGTAGAGCTTCAGAAGAGCAACATCCTTATGCTTGGACCAACTGGTTCCGGTAAGACACTTCTTGCCCAGACACTGGCAAGACTTCTGAATGTACCGTTTGCCATTGCAGACGCCACTACCCTGACAGAGGCAGGATATGTAGGTGAAGATGTTGAGAATATTCTTCTGAAGATCATTCAGGCTGCTGATTATGATATTGACAGAGCGCAGTACGGAATTATTTATATAGATGAGATCGACAAGATCACACGTAAATCCGAGAATGTTTCTATCACTCGTGACGTTTCTGGAGAGGGTGTACAGCAGGCACTTCTGAAAATTCTGGAAGGCACTGTTGCAAGTGTTCCTCCTCAGGGTGGAAGAAAGCATCCCCATCAGGAATTCATCCAGATCGATACTACAAATATTCTGTTTATCTGCGGCGGTGCCTTTGACGGTCTGGAGAAGATCATTGAGGGAAGACAGGATACCAAGGCAATTGGCTTTGGCGCAGAAGTTGCTTCCAAAGAGGAACAGAATGTTGGTGAACTGTTCAAGCAGGTAATGCCTGAGGATCTGATCCGTTATGGACTGATTCCGGAGTTTGTAGGACGTGTGCCTGTAGTGGTAACCTTAGACGGACTTGATGAGAACGCACTTCTTCGCATCCTTCAGGAGCCGAAGAACGCACTGACCAAGCAGTACCATAAACTGTTTGAACTTGATGGAGTAGAGCTTGATTTTGAGGATGAAGCACTTCGTGTTATGGCGAGAAAGTCCATGGAACGTAAAACCGGAGCCAGAGGACTTCGTGCGATCATGGAGAGCACTCTTATGGATCTGATGTATAAGACTCCGTCTGACGACACCATTCGTAAATGCATTATTACAAAAGAAGCTGTAGAGGGAACTGGTGAACCTCAGATCGTTCATGGGGAAGCTCCTGCACAGCCGGTGAATCCGGCAAATACAGGCAGAAGAAGCCAGCGTGCACACAAAAAGGGCACTCCGGAAACAGCCTGATGAAGGGATTTGACTACAAATGAGTGAGCCAATCAATGTACTTCCTGCCCTTGCCCTTCGCGGAACTACCATTCTTCCGGGAATGATCATCCATTTCGATGTAAGCAGGGAACGTTCCAAAAAGGCAATCGAAGCGGCAATGTTTCAGGATCAGAAGATCTTTCTGGTAACCCAGAAGGATCCCCAGATTGAAGATCCTGGATTTGTACAGCTGTTTCAGGTAGGAACTATTGCATATATTAAGCAGGTTGTGAAACTTCCTGACAACCTGCTGCGTGTTCTTGTTGAGGGAAAAAGAAGGGCAGAACTTCTTGGTCTGGAACAGGAGACACCATATTTAAGAGCAGAGACTGTTCTTGTTAATGAGGAAGAAGAGGAATTGCCTCAGGCGATGCTGGAGGCAATGTACAGAAGTATCAGGGAGCTGTTCCAAACTTATTGCGCTAAGGGTGGGAAGATTGGAAAAGAACTGGCTGCCCAGATCATAAATATAGAGAAAGCACCGGAGCTGATCGACCAGATCGTAATTAATCTGCCTCTTTCCTGGCAGAGTAAACAGAAACTTCTGGAGGCAGCCAGACTGACAGACAGATATGAGCTTCTTGGTGCCATTTTGAGCAATGAGATCAATGTGCTGGATATCAGCCACGACCTTCAGCAGAAACTGAAAAAGCGTGTAGATAAAAACCAGCGTGAATATATTTTGAGAGAACAGCTGAAACTGATACGGGAGGAGCTTGGCGAGGACAATACTGCTGATGAGGCTGAGGAGTTCCGCAGAAAAGCCAAAGAGCTTACTGCTTCCCAGGAAGTAAAGGATCGCATTTTCAAAGAAATCGGCCGCTTTAAAATTACCAGCACCAATGCAGCTGAGAGCAGCATTCTGCGGGGATATATTGAGACACTTCTTTCCCTTCCATGGGATAAGTGCTCTGAAGATTCTGAAGATCTGAAAGCAGCCTGGAAGATTCTTGAAGAAGGTCATTATGGTCTGAAGGATGTAAAAGAGCGTATTATGGAATTCCTGTCTGTACGTAAGCTGACACATAAAGGAAAATCTCCTATACTTTGCCTTGTGGGACCTCCTGGAACCGGTAAGACTTCTATTGCCAAATCTGTTGCAGAAGCCACTGGCAAGCGTTATGTCCGTATTTGTCTTGGTGGTGTGAAGGATGAAGCTGAGATCCGCGGCCATAGAAAGACTTATGTGGGTGCTATGCCGGGAAGGATTACCGTTGCCCTTCAGCAGGCAAAGGTTGCCAATCCGCTTATGCTTCTGGACGAAATTGACAAGACAAGCAGTGATTACAAGGGAGATACTTCTTCTGCGCTTCTTGAGGTGTTGGATCCGGAGCAGAACAGTCATTTCAATGACCATTATGTGGAGCTTCCACAGGATCTTTCAGAGGTGTTGTTTATTGCAACAGCCAACGATATTCAGGGAATCCCAAGACCGCTTCTTGACCGAATGGAGGTCATTGAGATCAGCGGTTATACAGAGAATGAGAAAGAGCACATTGCAAAGGAGCATCTGATTCCCAAGCAAATGGAAGCCAATGGAATTGAGAAAGGTAAACTTTCCATTCAGGGCGGCGCTCTTCGAAAAATTATCAATAATTATACGAAAGAAGCTGGTGTCCGAAATCTGGAGCGTCTGATCGGTCAGATCTGTCGTAAGACAGCACGTCTGATCATGGAAGATGGCAAAGAGAAGGTAACGGTCACAGGCAAGAACCTTGAGAGCTTTCTGGGGCAGGAGAAATACAATTACCTGATGGCGAATAAAAAGGATGAGGTTGGTATTGCAAGAGGTCTTGCCTGGACGCAGGTAGGCGGCGATACCCTTCAGATCGAAGTAAATATTATGCCGGGTAAAGGGGAATTTGTGCTTACCGGACAACTTGGAGACGTGATGAAAGAGTCTGCAACAGCGGGCATCAGCTACATCCGCTCTGTAGCAGCCAGATATGGAATCAATCAGGAATTTTTCCAGGAAAATGACATTCACGTACATATTCCGGAAGGGGCAGTGCCAAAGGATGGCCCGTCAGCCGGAATTACCATGGCAACCGCAATGCTTTCTGCCATTATTGACAAGCCGGTAAGAGCGGACCTTGCCATGACTGGTGAAATCACCTTAAGAGGTCGTGTACTTCCAATCGGCGGACTGAAAGAGAAGCTTCTTGCAGCTAAGTACGCCAAGATTAAAGAAGTACTGGTTCCAAAGTCCAATAAACCGGACATCAAAGAACTGGATGAGGAGATCACAGACGGACTGAAGATCACGTTTGTGGAAAATATGAATGAAGTGCTGGAACGGGCACTTGCCTGAAATGAGAGGTAGGAAAAATGGTAATTAAAAATGTTTCACTGGATATCGTTTGTGGTATCACCAGCAAACTGCCAGACACAGGAAGACCTGAAATTGCTTTTGCAGGGAAATCCAATGTGGGAAAATCCTCCCTCATTAACGGTCTGCTGAACCGAAAAGCGCTGGCAAGAACAAGTTCCCAGCCGGGAAAAACACAGACTATCAATTTTTATAATGTAAATGATTTTATGTACCTTGTGGATCTTCCAGGTTATGGATATGCCAAGGTTCCGGAGACCGAGAAGGCGAAGTGGGGAAAGATGATCGAGCGTTATCTTCATACCTCACAGACCCTGAAAGCAGTATTTCTCCTGATCGACATCCGGCACGATCCATCTGCAAACGATAAGCTGATGTATGACTGGATCGTAAATAACGGATACAATCCGATCATTATTGCAACCAAGCTGGATAAGCTGAAAAGAAGTCAGGTACAGAAGAATATTAAGGCTATCAAGGACGGACTGAAGCTGCGCCCAGGCAGTAAGATCATTCCTTTTTCCGCTGAGACAAAGCAGGGAAAAGATGAAATCTGGGCGTTAATGGACGAGTTGACCGGGGCAGTTCCGGCAGCTACGGACGAGCTGAAGGCCTGACAGACGAGGAAAAAGAATATGGGAATTATCAAGGCATTCAAGCTGGGATTTGACTATCTCAAGTATGACGAGGACGGCAATGTGGAAGCAACGCAGCGTGCTGTCAATGATGTAAACCTGGACATTGAAGCCGGCGATTTTGTGGCCGTTCTGGGGCACAATGGTTCCGGAAAATCCACACTGGCGAAGCAGATAAATGCATTGCTTATCCCTTCAGAGGGAACCATGTGGGTGGATGATATGGACACAGCCAAGGAGCCGGAGCTGTGGAAAATCCGCCAGAAAGCGGGGATGGTTTTTCAGAATCCGGACAACCAGATCATTGGTACGGTTGTGGAAGAGGATGTAGGATTTGGTCCTGAAAATATGGGAGTACCTACAGACGAAATCTGGAAGCGTGTGGATGACAGTCTGAAAAAGACAGGAATGACCGCTTACCGTTATCAGTCTCCGAATAAGCTTTCCGGAGGCCAGAAACAAAGAGTGGCCATCGCAGGTGTTGTGGCGATGCGTCCAAGCTGTATTGTATTGGACGAGCCAACTGCAATGCTTGACCCGAATGGCAGGAAAGAAGTATTGAAAGCCGTTTCCGAGCTCAATAAAAAAGAAAATGTAACCGTTGTCCTGATTACCCATTATATGGAAGAAGTGATCCATGCCAACAAGGTTTATGTAATGGATGGTGGAAATGTGGTAATGCAGGGAACTCCAAGAGAAATTTTTTCCCAGGTAGAGACACTGAAGAAATACCGGCTGGATGTACCCCAGGTGACATTGCTCGCCCATGAGCTTCACAAGGCTGGCGTGGACATTCCGGAAGGAATACTGACGAAAGAGGAATTGGTGGGTGCATTATGTCGATAGAGCTTAAGAACGTGACCTATACTTACAGTCAGGGTACTGCTTATGAAAGCCACGCCCTGAAAGATATAAATCTTGTAATTCCGGATGGACAGTTCATTGGTGTGATCGGTCATACTGGAAGCGGAAAATCAACCTTGATCCAGCATTTTAATGCTTTGATCCAGCCTACAAGCGGTCAGATCCTTTATAATGGAGAAGACGTGTGGGCGGAGAATTATAACCGCCGGGCTCTTCGTAGTGAGGTGGGGCTGGTATTTCAGTACCCGGAGCACCAGCTGTTTGAGAATACAGTTCTGGCAGATGTTTGCTTTGGCCCTATGAACCAGGGACTTTCCAGGGAGCAGGCTGAGGAAGAGGCAAAAAAGGCCCTTGCCCACGTAGGCGTGAAGGAAGAGAATTTTACCAAATCTCCTTTCGAGCTTTCAGGAGGCCAGAAGAAACGAGTTGCCATTGCAGGTGTTCTTGCAATGAACCCGAAGATCCTGATTCTGGATGAGCCTACTGCAGGGCTCGACCCACAGGGAAGAGATGACATTCTGGATCAGATTGCGGCTCTTCATAAGATGAGAGGAATTACCATTATCCTGGTTTCTCATAGCATGGAGGACATTGCCAAATATGTGGAACGCCTGATCGTTATGAACCATGGGGAAATGGTATTTGACGATACACCGAAGAATGTATTTTCCCATTATAAGGAACTGGAAGGAATGGGACTTGCGGCACCGCAGATCACCTATATCATGCATGCGCTTTCCGAAAATGGCCTGAATGTGGATACCACAGCTACCACTGTGGAGGAAGCCAGGGATACGATTCTGGAAGCTTTAAAGAAGCAGAAGCCTTCACTTCTTAAGAAGGGAGGCAGAAACAAATGATCAGAGATATTACCATTGGACAGTATTATCCGGCAGATTCAGTGATTCATAAGCTGGATCCAAGAACCAAACTGGTAGGAACCATTGGATTTATTGTATCTGTATTTTTGTTCCACACCTTCGCAGGATATGCAGTGGCTACTATATTTCTTGCAGGAATGATCCTTTTGTCCAAGGTTCCTGTGAAGTTTATTTTTAAAGGTCTGAAGACTATTTTCATGCTGCTTCTGATCACCATATTTTTTAATATGATTCTTACCCCTGGTGAGGTGGTATGGAAGCTGGGATTTATTAAGGTAACAAAGGAAGGTCTGGTGCTGGCAGGTACTATGGCGATCCGACTGGTTTATCTGGTGATCGGTTCTTCCATTATGACATTGACGACGACGCCTAACCAGCTGACTGATGGTCTGGAGCGTCTGCTCCGCCCGCTGAATAAGCTCCATGTACCAGTACATGATATTGCTATGATGATGTCGATCGCCCTACGTTTTATCCCTATTCTTCTGGAAGAAACGGATAAGATCATGAAAGCGCAGATCGCCCGCGGAGCTGATTTCGAGAATGGGAATCTGATCCAGAAGGCGAAGAACATGGTTCCCCTTCTGGTGCCGCTGTTTATTTCCGCATTCCGACGGGCAAATGATCTGGCCATGGCCATGGAAGCAAGATGCTATCATGGCGGCGATAACCGTACCCAGATGAAACCGCTTTGTTATAAAAAAAGAGATCATATGGCATATGTGATTTTGGCAGCGTATCTGGCTGTTGCAATTGGATTTAGGGCAGCTGGAATTTAAATCGACTGAACATCCATTTAAAAAGTTATAGTTCCCTCATCTGTATTCAGAGTCTTAAAATAGACTACGGATGCAGATGAGGGAATTTTCACAAGGAGAAAGATGATGAAACGAATTGGACTTGTTGTAGCATATGATGGAACGAATTATTGTGGCTGGCAGACACAGCCCAATGGAATTACAGTACAGGGAGTGTTGAATGATACACTTTCTGAGCTTCTGGGAGAAAAGATTGAAACGATTGGTGCCAGTCGTACAGATGCAGGCGTACACGCCCTTGGAAACGTAGCGGTATTTGACACCAACACCCGCATCCCGGGAGAGAAGATTTCTTATGCTCTGAACCAGCGTCTGCCGGAGGATATCCGGATTCAGATGTCTGAAGAAGTGGAACCGGACTTCCATCCAAGATACTGTGACAGTGAGAAAACATATGAATATCGCATTCTGAACCGCAAATTTCCGGTACCAACAGAGCGGCTTTATTCCTATTTCTATCATTACAAATTAGATGTGGACAAAATGAGAGAGGCAACATCCTACCTGATCGGAAGGCATGATTTTGCCAGTTTCTGCGGCTCCGGAGCCCAGGTGAAAACAACTATCCGTACAGTTACCGGAATTGAAGTTTTCCGTGATGGTGACATAGTTACGATTCGCGTTTCGGGAACTGGTTTCCTCTATAATATGGTCCGCATTATTTCCGGCACCTTGATTGAAATCGGAAATGGACAGTATCCACCGGAGCGCATGCAGAAAATCCTGGATGCCAAAGACCGTTCTGCTGCTGGTCCTACCGCACCGGCGCAGGGACTCACCCTGATGGGGATACAGTTCTTTGATTAATGAGTAACGTTGCTATTTAATGTGTTGAAAAGTTCTTCAGGAGGGACGCATTTGGACAACTTTCAACATATTAAATAGCAAATTTTCGAGATGCACCTTTCCAATACTTCTTTTTGGCATATCACTTCACACATTAAAAATGTCAATAGCACATAATTACAATCTAGCATAATTTCACAACAAAAATGTCCACCCCAGCACAATTTTGTGCATATCATAACACAAAAAATGAAAGAGCAATCCAAAATTAGTCCATTTTACACAGAGCATCGATATGATATTATAATCCCATCAAAAAGCTATAGAACATAGCAAATAAAAATGATACGGGAGGTTTTTTCATGAAGAGAAAAGTAGCAATGGCAATGGTAGCAGCAATGGCAGTTGGTTCACTTGCAGTTCCGGTAATGGCAGAAGATGGAGCAGAAGGTGGAAAGATCGGTATTTCAATGCCTACACAGTCTCTGGAGCGTTGGAATCGTGATGGTTCCTATCTGCAGAAACAGTTCGAAGATGCTGGATACGAAGTAGAGCTTACATACTCTGACAACGAGACAGACCGTCAGGTAAACGATATTCAGAACCTGATTTCCGACGGAGTTAACCTGTTAGTTGTAGCAGCTATCGATGGCGAGGCTCTTAATACAGTTATGGATGAAGCAGCAGATGCAGGAATCCCAGTTATTTCCTATGACCGTCTGATCAAGTCTGACGCTGTTTCCTATTATATTTCTTTTGATAACTACACAGTAGGTACCCTTCAGGGACAGTACGTAGTAGATTCTCTGGATCTGGACAATGCTGGAGACAAGACATACAATATCGAGTTTACAGCTGGTGATCCTGCTGATAACAATGCCGGATACTTCTTCAATGGTGCATTTGATGTATTAAAACCATACATTGATGCAGGAACCTTAAATGTAGTTTCCGGACAGACTGATTTTGATTCTGTTGCAACACCTGCATGGGATACCCAGACAGCACTTGAAAGAATGCAGAACATTCTGGCATCCTACTATGCAGACGGAACACAGCTTGACGTAGCTCTTTGCTCCAACGACTCCACAGCACTTGGTGTAACACAGGCAATCGAGTCTGACTATGCTGGTGATAACACAGTTCTGATCACAGGACAGGATGGTGACGAAGCAAACCTTGCAAACATCGTTGATGGAAAACAGTCCATGACCGTTTACAAAGCAGTTGCTAATGAAGCAGTCGTAACACTTGACCTTGCAAAAGCAATGCTGGCTGGTGATACAGTTGATGAGTCCCTGATTGAAAAATCTGGTTGGGATTTCGAGTGTGCATATGATACAGAGTCCTATGAGACATCTGAAGGCAACAAATGCCCATCCTTCCTTCTGGTTCCTACAGTTGTAACAAAAGACAACCTTCAGGAAGCACTGGTTGACCCAGGATACTACACAATGGATGATGACGGATATCTTCATCCGGCAAACTAATGAAGGCTGAACGAAAACGTCATACAAATCAAAAATAAAGTTTTAAATGTGGGCGGGGTGAAAAGCCCCGCCTGCTTTATGGGAAAGGGGGCGCCATTTTGGCTGATAATATTTTAGTAATGGAACACATTACGAAGGAATTCCCCGGTGTCAAAGCTTTGGATAACGTTAACCTTAAAGTTCAGCGTGGCGAGATTCATGCGCTGATCGGTGAGAACGGTGCGGGAAAGTCCACATTGATGAACGTATTAAGTGGTCAGTATCCATACGGCAGCTATACTGGAACGGTTACCTACGAGGGTGAAGAGTGTAAGTTTAAAAAGCTTAATGACAGCGAGGCAAAAGGTATCGTTATTATTCACCAGGAGCTTGCATTGATCCCACTGCTTTCCATCGGTGAAAACATGTTTCTCGGAAACGAGATCAAAAATAAAAGAGGAGCCATCGACTGGGATAAAACATACAGCGAGGCTGAGAAACATATGGCTCAGGTAGGTCTTCATGAATCTGCCCAGACCCTGATCAAAGATATCGGAACCGGCAAACAGCAGCTGGTAGAAATTGCGAAAGCTTTTTCAAAAGATGTTAAACTGCTCATCCTGGATGAGCCGACTTCATCCCTGAATGATGAAGATGCAAAGATGCTTCTGGACCTGCTTATGGAATTTAAGAAACAGGGACTGACATCTATTATTATCACACACAAACTGAATGAGATCATTTACTGTGCAGACCGTTGTACCATTCTTCGAGACGGAAGCACAATCGAGACACTTACAAAAGGCGTGGATGACTTAAGCGAGGACAGGATCATCAAAGGAATGGTTGGACGTCCTATGGAAGATCGTTATCCGAAACGTGAGCACAATGTAAGTAAAGAAGTGATGCTGGAGGTAAAGAACTGGACGGTTCATCATCCTCTGTATCCGGAAAAAATAGTAGACGACAATATTTCCTTTAAAGTACATAAAGGTGAGGTTGTTGGTTTCTCAGGACTGCAGGGTGCAGGCCGTACAGAGCTGGCAATGTCCATCTTCGGTAAGAGCTATGGAAGTGCAATTTCCGGAGAATTGTACATAAAGGGTGAAAAAGTAGATTTGAAAGATCCTCGTGCAGCCATCCAGCATGGTCTTGCATATGTAACTGAGGACCGTAAGACAAACGGACTGATCCTTGATGAGTCCATCCGTTTCAACACAACTCTTGCCCGTCTGAGCAAAGTCTGTGATAATGGAATTATCAACACAGACCTTGAGGTACAGCTGGCGGAGCAGATGACAAAAGAAATGGGAACGAAAACACCTTCCAATGAGCAGCGTATTGGTAACCTGTCTGGTGGTAACCAGCAGAAAGCCCTTCTTGGAAAGTGGATGTTCACAGAACCAGATATTTTGATTCTGGATGAGCCTACCCGTGGTATCGACGTAGGTGCAAAATATGATATTTACTGTCTGATCAATCAGATGGTGGAACAGGGAAAATCTGTAATCATGATTTCCTCAGAAATGCCTGAAATCCTTGGTATGTGCGACCGGATTTATATCATGAATGAAGGTAAAATGGCCGGAGAACTGGATGCGAAAGAAGCTACCCAGGAAGGCATCATGGCACATATCATGCAGAATCAGAAGAAATAATGAAGGGGGAAAACAAAATGAATGCAAAAATAAAAGACTTTTTAAGAAAATATACGATGGTTATTGCACTTGTAATCGTATTTATCCTGTTCTGTGCTCTGACTGATGGACGACTTCTTTTCGCACAGAACATGTCAAACCTTATGCTCCAGAACGGATACGTACTGGTTCTTGCATGTGGTATGTTACTCTGTATCTTAACTGGTGGTAACATCGATCTTTCTGTTGGATCTGTTATCTGCTTCGTTGGTGGTGTTGCAGCTGTCCTGATCGGCAGCAAGGGCTTCAATCCATTTATCACCATTCTCCTTTGCCTGGTAATCGGCCTTCTGGTTGGTGTATGGCAGGGCTACTGGATTGGTTATAAGAGAATTCCTCCATTTATCACAACACTTGCCGGCATGTTCATTTTCCGTGGATTTGGACGTCTGGTACTGGATAATAAGACAGTATCTATCCAGAACAAATCTTTCCTGAATGTATTTACATCCTACATTAACATTCCGGGACTTGATGATGGAAAGAAATATTCTGCACTGATCGTTGGTGTTCTGATCGCATGCTATATTATTTTCTCTACCATGCGTTCCAGAGCAAACAAAGCGAAAAAAGGTTATCGCCAGAATACAGCAGCTTCTGATTACAGCAGAGCAGCCGTGATTGCAGTTGTTATTCTGTGGTATTGCTACAAATTGTATCAGTACAAAGGTATCTCCGTAATGCTTGTATGGGTAGTTGCAATCTGCATGATCTACAACTTCATCACATCCAAGACAGCGTTTGGACGTTACTTCTACGCAATCGGCGGTAACGAGAAAGCAACACAGCTTTCCGGTATCGATACAAATAAGGTTTATTTCATTGCATATACAAACATGGGCTTACTTGCTGGCCTTGCAGGTCTTCTCTGCGCAGCACGTGTAGGTTCTGTAAATGGTAGTACAGGTACATCCTTCGAGATGGATGCAATCGGTTCCTGTTTCATCGGTGGTGCTTCTGCATACGGTGGAAGTGGTACTGTAGGTGGTGTTGTAATCGGTGCTCTTCTCCTTGGTGTTATCAACATGGGTATGTCAATCATGGGTATCGGTGATTCCTGGCAGTATGTTGTAAAAGGTGCCGTACTTCTGATCGCAGTTGTATTTGATGTTATCTCTAATAGAAAATCCAACTAAATAATTGCCAAAAAACTGCTGAGAGTGCAGTAAACAGTAATCAGAAAGGAGCTGTTGCAGAAATGCAATGGCTTCTTTTGCATATAGCATGCAAATATGGTAAACTGTAGATGTTTGAAAGCATATTTATTTTATAATAAAATGGCGGTTTGCCTACAGGCAAAAGCGCGGGCAATAAAGGAACTTATTAATTATGAAAAAATCCACATTGACTGTTTTTTTTATTATAGTAGGCTGTATGTTATTTCTCTCTGGAATCTGGATTTATTTCCAGAAAAAACTGGATCAGGTGGATCTTGGTGAAGGCGAGGGTGCATCCAGCTACGCAAAACATTATCTGATGATAGCAGGAGCGGAAAATACCCTGATGTGGGATTCTATCTATGAAAGCGCCAGCCAGGCGGCAAAGGATGCAGATGCTTATCTGGAATTGATCGAGCCCGGGCACGATTCCAATTATAATCAGGCGGATTATCTGCGTATTGGAATTGCCTCCCAGGTGGACGGGATCATTCTGGAAGCTGATGGAAGCGATGAAGAGCAGGAACTGATCCAGGAAGCCTCAGATGCGGATATTCCGGTAGTTACGGTGCTGACAGATGATTCCTCCAGTGCCAGAATCAGCTTTGTTGGACTGAATAGTTATCAGCTGGGAAATGCTTACACGGAACAGATCCTTGGACTTTTAAAGGAACATGAGAATACGCAGGTCCTTCTTTTGGCAAATTCCCAGTCCAAGACACAGGAGACCAATCTGATCTATTACCAGATTAAAAAAGAACTGGAGAAAAAAAAGAAGGATTATCAGACCGTAACGATTTCAGAATACAACATTGACAGCAGCTCTGGCTTTGATACAGAGGAATTTGTCCGGGATATTTTTGTAAGCGAGGAGAACCTGCCAGATGTGCTGGTGTGCATGGACGAGGTTGTGACAGAGTGCGTTTACCAGGCTCTGGTTGACTATAACCAGGTTGGAAATGTGGATGTAGTTGGTTTTTATTATTCCGATGTAATTCTGGATGGTATCAGCAAAGGGATTATTTCTTCAGCTATCGCTCTGGATATGGATGAAATCGGAAGATACAGCGTGAATGCCCTGGAAGAGTTTTCCTCCCTGGGACATACCAGCAATTATTACAGTGTGGGACAGCATGTGATCACCAGAAGCAATGTTGGGACTTACAGAACGGAGGGGGATTAAGTGAGAGAGAGAAAAGGAAGCCTTTCCGTCCAGAATTCCATACAGACAAGATTAAGCTCTGTTATGGCCCTTGTCATGGTGTTTGTAGTATGCATCAATTTTTTTATCTTTGAACAGATTCATACCGGTGTAGACCGGATTGATGCTGTTTTTTCCAGCAATGCAGCAATTAATGATCTCTCGGATACCTTAAACAAGCTGGAAGGAACGGTTTACGAATATCTGAATATAAAGGGAACCAAGGCTCTGGAAAATTACTATCGCTATGAGCAGGATTACCGGGAGCTTCTGGATAAGCTGAATGACCGGAATGTGGATAATGAAGTAAAAATGCTGGAAAAAAATATACGCAGAATGTCAGAAAGCTATCTGAATCAGACCAGCGAGACTGTTCAGGCCAAGCGAGGCAGAAATATTGAGAAGTACAAGGCTTCTTATGAAAAAGAACTGCAGCTTTATGAATATATCAATTCTTATATTTACAAGCTGAATAATCTGCGCTTCCGGATGAATTCCTCCAATTACCAGCTCCTGCTTTCTTCTATGGATGTACTGTATCGGCTGGCACTGGTGGTTATTTTCATTGTGGCGGCAGTAGGCGTGGCCATTATCATTCTGTTTGTGCAATCCATGATCCGGCCGCTGACCCAGCTTTCCAGTACTGCGCATGAGGTTGCCATGGGAAATCTGAATGTGCCAATTCTGCCTGTTGTCTGCGAGGATGAGGTTGGCGTGGTAACCCGGAGCTTTAATCAGATGCTGGACAGCATACGCATTCATATTAAACAACAGCGTGAAAGTATAGAAAAGCAGGCGCAGATGAAGGAGAGGGAGCTTCTTATGGAGACCCATCTGAAAGAAGCACAGCTGAAATATCTTCAGGCTCAGATCAATCCTCATTTCCTGTTTAACTGTCTGAATGCCGGGGCCCAGCTTGCCATGCTGGAGGATGCAGAGCGTACCGGTGTTTTTCTGGAAAAGATGGCAGACTTTTTCCGATATAATGTACGGAAAATGGAGGATGATGCTCTTCTCTGGGAAGAGGTGGATGCAGTTGACAATTATATTTATATTTTAAATGTCCGATTTGCCGGAGATATCAATTATGAAAAAGATGTGGATGAGGGAATCGGGAATTTCAGGATTCCAAGCATGATTTTGCAGCCTCTGGTGGAAAATGCCGTGCAGCATGGAATTCACGACTGTATGGAAACTGGGAAAATCAGAATGTCCATTCACAAGGATGGGGATGACCTGGAAATCATAGTCAGTGATAATGGCGCCGGAATGACACAGGAGATGATTCAATCCGTTATGGCAGGGAAAGCACGAAATAATGGAGAGGACCGTTATTCTACAGGCATAGCAGTAGGAAATGTAATTGACAGATTGGAATTGTATTATAAACAAAAAGATCTTCTTACCATAGAAAGTGAGGGCCTTGGACTTGGAACCAGTGTGCATATCACCTTACCGGTGGAGGTTGAAGGTACCAGTGAATGAGTAAAAAGTGATAGCATGGAGTATGCTGCAATGAGCAGTGACAGAGGCTGAATAAAGGGGAGCAAAAAAATGTACCGTATTCTGATAGCAGATGATGAAGGACTTATGCTGGAGGCTTTTAAAGGAGTGATTCTGGCTGAATTCGGAGATAAATGCAGTGTGGAAACTGCGAAAACAGGAAGGGCGGTAATCGAGAAGGCGGAGACCTTTCACCCGGATATTGTGTTTATGGATATTCACATGCCTGGAATTAATGGAATCCAGGCTATGCGGGAAATCCGGAAGTTCAACAATTCCGCCTTGTTTTATGTAGTTTCTGCATATGACAAATTTGATTACGCCAAAGAAGCCATCAATCTTGGTGTGGAACAGTATCTTACGAAACCGATTTCGAAAAGTAAGATTATTTCTGTGGTGGAAGAAGCGACAGCAAAGGTGGATAAGGTTCGTGATCAGAGAAGTAATCTGTTGAAAATCCAGGAAAAGCTAGAGACAGTTATCCCGGTTGTGGAATCTGGTTATGTGAATTCTCTTCTTTTCCAGAAGGAGATGGCAGCAGCAGGTTATTACCAGCAGCTTCTGGATATTGAATATGGCCAGGGTTATGTTATGGTGGTGCAGTTTGGACAAAGCTATGAAAATGGAAGACTGGTAAGCCCGGTTGGAATGAATGTGAAGGCGCAAAGCTTTTATCCGGAATTCCGGGATGTGGTGAAGTCTGCTTTTCCCTGTGTGGTTGGAAATATTATGTCCAACCGTATCCCTGTGGTAGTGCCTTGTGAAATTTTCCAGAATCCTTATGAAGACCGTATTGATCTGGTGGAAAAGGCAAGAGAGCTGGTGGCAAGATTGGAGGGCAGACTGGATGCAAAATTCCGTGTGGGAATTGGAAGAGTATGGGAAATGGAAGAGCTTGAGAGATCTTACCGCGAAGCACTCCGGGCATTAAACGGAAGCCTGGGCAGGGTAATCCATATAGAGGATCTTTCCCAGAATGGTGTCTATGACGAGGCTTTTCCCGGCAATGATGAGAAGAGGATGTTCCGCTGTCTTGAGGAGGGAAATGAGGAGGGGATGCTCCAGGAGGTGAACTTCTTCTGTGACTGGATGGTAGAGCATTATTCACAGGATATGAATAATATCCGCCTGAAAATACTGGAGTTTATTATCTGGGGTGAGAAGATTGCTTTTGAAAGCGGCGCGATCAATTATGGATTTAGTTACCGCAGGGACTATTTGGATACTGCCATGTCGCTTTCAACCTATGAGGATCTTCGTAAATGGTTCCAGGAAAAGATGGTAAATGTATGCCGGGCAATCCGGGATCAGAAGGAAGATCAGTCCAATTCCGCGGTAAAGAAGGCCATGCTTTATATTCAGGAAAATTACAGCAGGGATATTTCTCTGGATGATGTGTCCAGTCAGGTGAATATCAGTCCTTATTATTTCAGCAAGATTTTTAAGGAGGAGACTGGAGAGAATTTTATTGAGTATCTGACCAGAGTCCGGATCGATAAAGCCAAAGAGCTTCTGGTAGATGCAAATGTGAGCGTAAAGGAAGCGGGAATTCAGAGCGGCTATTCGGATCCCAATTATTTCAGCAGGATTTTTAAGAAGCAGATGGATATGACTCCAAGTGAGTATAAAGCGAGGTATGGAAAATGAGAAAGTGTCGTTGGCTGATCTTGTCGTTGGCTTTGCTCCTGGCAGCTGCATTGGCAGCAGGCTGCGGAAGTAAGCCTCAGGAGTCGCAGAAGGAAGAAGCAAAAGAGGAAGATAAGCTGAAGATCGGGCTTAGCTTTGACTCTTTTGTAATTGAGAGATGGCTGCGGGACCGGGATATGTTTGTTTCTACTGCCCAGAGCCTTGGGGCAGAAGTGAATGTGCAGGTAGCCGGAGGTGTTGTGGAAGAGCAGATTTCCCAGATAGAGTATTTTATTAAGAAAAAGATGAATGTGATCGTGGTGATCCCTATTGATGGAAATGCTCTGTATGATGTGCTGAAGGAAGCACGGGAAATGGGAATTTATATAATCTGCTATGACCGCATTGTGGAAAATGTTAATGCAGATCTGTATATTACCATTGATAATGAAAAGGTTGGAACCCTTATGGGCGAGGCTCTGGTCAAGGCTTGCCCGGAGGGAGGAAATATTTTTGCCATCAATGGATCTCCTACAGACAGAAATGTGGATGAAGTTGTGAGGGGGTTCAATAAAGCCATTGAAGGCAGTAATCTGAATGTGGTTTATATGGGATATTGCGATAACTGGATGGCTGAGCTGGCCGGAAATCATGTGACTCAGGGGTTGGAAGTTACAAAAGATATTGTAGGGGTGATGTGCGGAAATGATGATCTGGCAAGTCAGGCAGTGAAGGTATTGTCGGAGAACAGGCTGGCCGGGAAGGTTGCTGTGGTGGCCCAGGATGCGGATCTGGCAGCCTGTCAGAGGATTGTGGAAGGTACACAGGAAATGACCGTCTATAAGCCTATTGAACAGGAAGCGAATACGGCGGCCGAATTCGCAGTGGCGCTTGGCAAAGGAGAGGATATTACTTCCGGAGAAGGGGAATACAAGGCGGTAGAAACCTTCAATGATGGGACATATGACATTCCTTATTATAAAATCGATCCAATTGCGGTGACGGCGGAAAATATGGATAAGGTGATCATTGACGGGGGATTTCATACGAGAGAGGATGTTTATTTGAATATTCGATAAGGAAAGGTGCTTCAAAGCGGACGCAGTGCGGACGAAATAACAAAAAGACTGATTTTTCATGCAGCTGCATGAAGAACCAGTCTTTTTGTATGGGGAAAAGAATTTTTTATGAATATACTCTGTCGATTTGAATCACGGCACAATAGTTGCCATCATCCATATTGCGGATGCGTTCTTTGAGGAGATTTGTGATCTCCACGTTGGTGAGTTTGCATTCGAAAGGAACCGCTATGTCGAAGATCAGGTTTGTGTGGGTAGGACCTTCTACTATGCGAAAATCGTGAATGGAAAGACGACGGTCCAGATTGCGGGTGATTTCTTCAATCTGGCTGCGTATTTCATTGACCTCCTTGTTGTCTGTGACAATGGGATCAATGTGGATGGTGGCAGAACAATTCAGTTTGTCCTGAAGCTCATGCTCAATGTTGTCAATCTCATCGTGGATAATCAGCAGATCTCCGTGGGCGGGAACCTCAGCGTGGAGGGAAAGAATTAGTCTGCCTGGACCGTAGTCATGGACAATCAGGTCATGCATGCCGTGGACAAGGGGATGGGCAAGAACGATCTCTTCGATTTCCTCTACTAAATTTTTCTCCGGGGCTTGTCCGAGAAGGGGATCAATGGTATCCTTCATTGTAGTGGTTCCGGTATAGAAGATAAAAATGCCCACCAGGACACCGAACCATCCGTCCAGCACCAATCCGGTAAGCTGACTGATGATAGTTGCCAGAAGAACCAGACTGGTGGAAACTGTGTCACTTAAACTGTCTCCAGCTGTAGCCTGCATGGCAGTACTGTCGATTTTGTGACCGATAGTGCGGTTATAGTAGTACATATATATTTTTACCAGAATAGATGCAATAAGGACAGCAATAATAACCGGGCTGCATTCAATGGGCTCCGGGGTGCGGATCTTGTCAATGGAGGAGCGGATCAGCTCGAAGCCCATGATCAGAATCGCAACTGAGACAAGAAGTCCGGAGATATATTCCATGCGTCCATGTCCAAAGGGATGCTCTGTATCCGGTTTTTGTCCGGAGAGCTTGAAGCCCACCAGAGTGATCACAGAGGAGCCTGCATCCGATAAGTTGTTGAAGGCATCCGCCGTGATGGCAATAGAGCCGCTTAGGATTCCGGCAAGCCATTTTCCTATAAAAAGAAAAATGTTCAAGGCAATTCCCACAGCTCCGCAGAGCATGCCATAAGACTGGCGAACCTGGGGGGAGTTGTAGTCTTTGTAATCTTTGATGAAAAAATGGGATAAAAATGTTATCATGAAAACTTCACCTCAAATAAAAGTAACTGTTCAGTTCTCTTACAGTTACGCGCTTTGTGATGCACAGAAAGGCGAACCCTCCTGCGGCACTTTCACAGTTGTCTCCTGGGGCTTTCATAGTGAAAATGCCTCGCGGAATAGTATTTGCTGAATAGTTATCTGAAAAAATAAAATAGTTACTGTGTATCCTGTGAATACATTCTTTTTAATGTAGCACATTGCGGAGAAAAATACCAGAGAAAATTTATAAAAAACGCTTGACAGAGAAAATTTATAAAATGCCTGATTAAAGTGTGTATAAATTGTTGTTCCAAAAGACACCTGTTGTGGATGGGCGTGTATAAGGTGGAGACAGCAAGCAGGCTTTGTGGAAAAGCTGATCAGCAATCCAGGAAGAATGTGGAAAACTTTTTGAAAAAAAGATGGAAATATGGGGAAAAAGTGGTTGACAGAAACGGAGGCTTATAATATAATAACTCAATGTGACGTAGTGCGAGATACTTTAGCCAATAGCCCCGGCGACGGTATTTATCAGCGGTTTCGGACATTTCCGCAGTAATTGCACCATCGTTTCCATATTACTAACATATGCGAGAATTCGCATTTATACAAACAATCGTTGATAAATAACAGGAGGTAAAACCATGCAGACTTATATGGCTAATCCAGATAAAATCGAGAGAAAATGGTATGTAGTTGACGCTGAAGGCTGCACCCTTGGCCGTCTGGCTTCTGGCGTAGCAAGCGTTTTAAGAGGAAAGAACAAACCTCAGTTTACACCACACGTTGATACAGGTGATTATGTGATCGTTGTAAACGCTGATAAAATTAAAGTTACAGGTAAGAAGATGGATCAGAAGATCTATTACAATCACTCTGATTATGTAGGAGGAATGAAAGAGACTACATTAAAAGAGATGATGGCTAAGAAACCTGAGAAAGTTGTTGAGCTGGCAGTTAAGGGTATGCTTCCAAAAGGACCATTAGGAAGAGAAATGTACACAAAACTTTTCGTTTATGCCGGACCTGAACACAAACATGCGGCTCAGAAACCGGAAGTTTTAACATTTTAATTAGGAGGTAGAAAACATTGGCTAGCGCAAAATTCTACGGAACAGGAAGAAGAAAAAAATCAGTAGCAAGAGTTTACCTTACCCCAGGTACTGGTAAAATCACTATCAATAAAAGAGACATTGATGAGTATTTTGGATTAGACACACTTAAAGTTATCGTTCGTCAGCCACTGGCTGCTACCGAGACAGAAGGAAAATTCGATGTACTTGTAAACGTACACGGTGGCGGATACACAGGACAGGCTGGTGCTATCAGACATGGTATCTCCAGAGCACTCCTTGAGGCAGACAAAGAGTACAGACCAGTTCTTAAAGCAGCTGGATTCCTTACTCGTGATCCTCGTATGAAAGAGCGTAAGAAATATGGTCTCAAAGCAGCTCGTCGCGCTCCGCAGTTCAGCAAGCGATAATTCAAACGAATATCAGAAAAGAGCAAATTTCCCCGAAAACATCGAGTTTTCGGGGATTTCTTTGTATTCAGATAAAACTATCAGACACCACAAAAACACACGAAATTTCAACGGTAACTAACAAATAACTAACACAGAAAACACTGTCTTGTGTAAGATATTGAAAGTCTTATGTAAGACACATTTTTGCAATAAAAAAGGACGATTCAATCGCCCTTTTCGTTGCAGTATTCAATAATACATGACCGGACATCCTTTTTCGTCATGCAATGGCAGGAATGACCGTCCTTGAAAATGATGTCATATCCGTCGTGCATGTTCCCAGTGATTCCGGAAATCATGTCTCTGTTCTTTTCTGCAATCTGCATTGTATCAAATAAACCGCATGAATAATTATTATGGAGAAATTATAACAGAGTATTTGACAAATTATATGTGTTTTATTGTATTGTCAGTAGAAATTTTCTCAATACTTTTTACTTTCGGAGTGGTAAAAAGTGTTGTTGTACTTTTATTTGTGAACACGGCAGTCTTTATGGGATTGTTAGTAGTCGGATTGACGAAAATGGATTTGAGAGGAAAAGAAATTTTATGATTCAGATTTCAAATTTAACTAAAAAATATGGTGAAACAGTCGTTTTTTCGAACTTAAACTATACATTTGAAAATACTTGTATTTATGGACTTGTTGGAAGAAATGGAGCCCGACTAATGTCAGACCTATCCGACACACCTCTTTCGTGCCGGATAGGAACGGCAAAAAATTTTACACTCCTATTGCTTCTTTATCTCACACAAGTAAAGTCTTAGGGCATGAAGCTGCTGATGGCTGGCGGCGGCGTGGCATTGATCGGCACGACTCTGGTGCCGCTGCTTTCTGGACTTTTTGGTTAAACTGAGGTATTCTGAAACTGAAAGGAAACGAAATTCGACACAATTCGAAAAAGTCAGTGGAAATCAATAGGAATTGCGGTTTATAACCGCAAAACCTATTGATTTTTTTTCATGCTTGCGGTATCATGGAACCATGGAGGTGGTTCCTATGATAAACAGACCGCTCTACGTCGATAAGATTATGGCATACACCGACACACCATTTGTAAAAGTGTTGACGGGTGTTCGCCGCTGCGGAAAATCCACAGTTCTTAAAATGATTATGAAGAAGCTGCAACAGGAGCATGGCATTCCGTCTGAGCGGATTGTCAGTATGCGTTTCGATTCCATGGAGTATGAGGATATGACAGCGAAGGATATGTTCAAGGCTGTCAAAGAAAAGCTAAATCCAACTGGGAGAACGTATCTCTTTCTGGATGAAGTTCAGGAGATTGAAGGCTGGGAGAAAGTAGTGAACTCCCTGGCAACGGATTATGATGTTGACCTTTATGTGACAGGCTCCAATTCCAGAATGATGTCTTCGGAAATAGCGACGTACCTGACCGGACGATATGTTTCCTTCCGTATCTATACGCTTTCGTTTCAGGAATATCTGGAATTCAAAAAGCAGTATACACAGGTAAAGGATATCCATACTGAACTGGCAGACTATATCCGCTTGGGTGGCTTCCCTGCAACACACCTGCGAGAGTATTCACAGGATGAGGTTTATACGATTGTTCGGGATATCTATAATTCCACGATTTTCTCAGATATCGTAAAGAGAAACCAGATTCGTAAGATCGACCAGCTGGAGCGGGTGGTTCGGTACACATTTGCGAATGTGGGAAATTCATTCTCAGCAAAGTCAATTTCGGATTATCTGAAATCAGAGCATCGTTCTATCGACAATGAAACGGTGTACAGCTATCTGGAAAAGCTGGAGAAAGCATATCTCCTTCATCGTTGTTCTCGCTATGACCTGCGTGGAAAGGAGATTCTGAAAACGCAGGAGAAGTTTTATCTTGCCGATACTGCTTTGCGTTACAGTGTGCTGGGTTATACACCGGACAGTGTCGCTTCCAGTCTGGAAAATGTGGTGTATCTGGAGCTTTGTAGACGAGGCTATACCGTGACGATTGGGAAGACACCGGACGGTGAGGTCGATTTTGTGGCGCAGAAGCAAAATGACCGGTTGTATGTGCAGGTCACGCAGGAGATCAAATCTGAGAAGACAGAAAAGCGTGAGTATGAACGACTGCTGGAAATCCGGGATAACTATCCGAAGTATGTTTTGAGAACCGATGAATTTGCCGGAGGCAATTACCAAGGCATTAAGAGTATGCACATTGCAGATTTTCTATTGAGCACTGAATATTAACGATGAGGGCGGCGGTGAGCCGCCCTTTTTACATAGCCAGGTTTATGATTGAAATTGGAGACCTAGCTATTTTTTTGTCCTTTTGCAGGTGCACATGCAGAGGGACATTTACTATTCATCAGCCCATAAGGGCGCAGCGTACAAGGAGGTACACATTTATGGCATTTTTCAACAGCGCAGTCACCGTTCTTCAGACTCTCGTCATCGCACTGGGTGCCGGTCTTGGCATCTGGGGAGCCATCAACCTGCTGGAAGGCTATGGTAACGACAACCCTGGTGCCAATGCTCATGTACGGTAAAGAAGCAAGCAACCAAAAGCAAGAGATAGACCGCCAGCACCACACTATTCCGAACCAAAGAAAACAAAGACCAAAAGACAAGCATTGTGGAAATGTGCATAACAGGCTATGGAATCATGGATAACTCTATTCACAGAACATGGAAAAGCTAAAGTGCAGCTTTCCCACATTCTGCAAACAGAGTTATCCACAACTCCATAAGACAGCCAGTTATACACATTCCCACAATGCCGACTACTACGGAATCCCTCTCATACCTATCTACAAAAACACGATAAGGATTCAATACCTTAATTTGGAAATATTTGTTGGCAGAAAAATACTTGCGTGCGCACGCATATTAATGTATAATACGTTCTGATTGGAGGTATATATCTATGCAACTATTAAAATGGCTTTCCGTAACAGACCGATTTTACAAAATCTATTTGGACAAGCAACTTGCCCCCTATGGAATCAACAACAGTCAATATATGTTCTTAATCAAAATCTGTCGTTCGCCCGGTATTCTACAAGATTCTTTGTTGAATATGTTCTATGTTCATCCAAGCAATATTGTACGGACGGTTGCGACATTGGAAAAGCAGGGAATGATTACACGTTCTCCCAATGATAAGGATAAGCGGACATGTAAATTGTATCCTACAGAAAGAGCATTGTCTATTATTGACGAGATACAGATGATATGCGAAAAGACAGAAGCTCTTTTATTGCAGGGTATGAGCGAATCCGAGCAGAACCTTTTTATGGATTTCTTAATACAGGCGGGCAGAAATATCACATCGGAACTCCATATAGAGAGAAAGGGGGAGGAGTTTAATGACTGAGAATCCCCTAGGATATGAAAAAATTTCAAAACTGTTGAAAGATTTTGCTGTTCCCAGTATTGTGGCGTCTCTTGTCGGCTCAATCTACAATATTGTGGATCAGATTTTTATTGGTCAAGGGGTCGGTTATCTGGGAAATGCAGCAACCAATGTTGCCTACCCGTTTTCTACCATCTGCCTTGCCATTGCACTACTGGTCGGAATTGGCAGTGCTTCCAGTGTTTCCCTCTGTCTTGGACGCAAAGAGCCGAAAGCTGCCGCCAAAGCAGCGGGAAATGGTATTGTTCTGATGGGAATTTTCGGAATTATTTATTTGCTGGTTGGAGAAACTTTTCTGTCTTTGCTCCTAAAGGCATTTGGGGCAACGACAGATGTATTTCCATATGCAAAGCAGTATGCCAGCATAACATTGATTGGAATGCCGTTTCTCATTGTAACGAATGGTATGAGCAATTTGATTCGAGCAGATGGAAAACCAAAGTATTCAATGGTCTGCATGGTTGTGGGAGCTATTATCAATACCATTCTTGACCCCATTTTTATTTTTGTTTGCGATTGGGGAATTGCCGGCGCAGCTTGGGCAACAGTTATTGGGCAAATTTTTTCCTTCATACTCGCACTCCGTTATCTATGGCGTTTCCAAACAATCCATTTTGAAAAAGAGTCGTTTTTATTGGACATCAAAGAAAGCATGAAAATTTGCAGCATGGGAATCAGCAGCAGCTCAAACCAGATTGCAGTTACCGTGATTCAAATCATTCAGTACAATTCGTTGACTTATTACGGCGCATTATCAAAATATGGAACGGATATTCCCTTGGCAGCTTGCGGAATTGTTATGAAAACAAATGCCATAATCCTTGCGATTGTTGTAGGAATCTCGCAAGGGACACAGCCGATTATCGGTTTCAACTATGGAGCAAGGCAATATCATCGGGTACGGGAGGCTTACATGCTTGCAGTAAAGTGGAATCTTGTTGTTTCCACTATTGCTTTTATCGCATTTCAATTTTTCCCGCAATCTATCATTTCACTATTCGGAAACGGGGACGAGCTGTATTTTGAATTTGCTGTTTTGTTCATGCGTACCTATCTTTTCATGGTGTTGGTAAATGGTGTGCAGTTGCTTTCCTCCAGCTTTTTTACCGCAATAGGAAAATCGTTAAGAGGTGCTCTGTTGGCATTAACAAGGCAGACCTTTTTCTTGATTCCGCTTACCCTGCTGCTCCCGCTTCGTTTCGGAATTATGGGAGTATTGCTTGCGGGGCCTGTTGCTGATTTTTCAGCGTTTGTGCTATCTATTGTGTTAGTGGGAACAGAATTAAGAAAGCAAAAAAATGCAACACATATTAGTCCACAGTAAAATGAACGGGCTACGTCCGCTATTGACAGCCCCGCCTGTCTTTGCTTTTAGGCAGCTAAGGGGCGACAGCAAAAAGTGCTGCCGCCTCTTACATTATAAAAGCAACTATCAATCATGCACTACCCTTTTAGGAGGAAAGGGGGAATTTCCATGACCTGCACAAAAGATTACCGGGGACATATCGAGTATACCTTTCACGCCTTTTGCAAAGTCGTTATCCGCAACGCAACGATTACCGCAGCAAGGGCAAGGAGCAGAAAGTATAAAAGAGAAATATCCCTTGAATACCTCACAGAAGAAAATCACTACCCTTTAAGCACAGCAGATAAGTATTTCCAAGCCCCGGAGCCGGACGAGGAATACACGCTTACCCTTTGCGGTATATTTCGCCCGAATTCAGTTGCCGTAGCCCGCTACGGCGCCCTCATCCGGGCGAAATCTCCCACAAGTTGTGACGCACATTTTGCAGAAATCCTTTTTCAAACACGCTCTGGACAGGAGGGATAGATTTTTATGTTTATCAGATATGCGGAAGAAAAAGATCTTGGAGAATTGCGATAGTTTTATGACCGCATGTAATGAAAGAAAAAAATCAGGTAGATCAATGGACATACATAAGATGAGAAGAAAAGAAGAGGATAATTTTCAAATGATAAAATATTTGCACAGACATATACTTTTAATTAAACTGCTGCTATCGCTTTCCGTTGGATTTATTTTTATCAATACAGCTATTTCGGTATTTGCTGCAGACACAACCCAAAACATTCCAGGGGTCTGCGCGGAATTTAACCCTAATGGGACTCCGACCATAGGAAAGGTCAGAATGCCGGTTTTTCTTGTTGATTTTTCAGATGAACATTTTTCAGAGAATGCCCTTTCCGCTGATGAGATTGCACATATCCTGTTCAGCAATGAAACAGGTTCCATGACCACTTTTATGAAAAATGCATCTTATAATCAGCTGCTGCTTAGTGGAGAGGTTTTCTTTTATACAGCTCAGCATCCAAGTTCTTTCTACGAATCTGATGCTAATGGATTTGAAAAGCTCTCAAAAGAAGTACTGAACGCTTTTGATGACCAGCTTAACTACAACAATTATGACAGCAACAACGACGGTTATATTGATAGTTTCGCTCTGACGATTGTCGGCTCACACGATTACTGGTATGGCTGCCAGGCTACTTGGTACGATGATACCGCTTACTCTGTTGATGGAGTAAAACCAATGTGTTATATTATCAACGATGCACAGCCCTACGCCAATGAAATGTTTGACAAACAGAAAAATATGGCTTAAAAGAAAAAAGTCATTGGACATGCTTATCCATATGGAAAAATACAGTAATTCTCACTGTGAAATCGTGTTTGTAAGATTTCACAGTGGGACTCTTTGTTAGGTGAAAAATAAATAGTAACACCTTATTTTAGAAAAATATGGATCAGTTTATCATAAATCCGTCTATAAGGCTGATACCTCATCGGCAGGTCAATCCAGGTTTTTTTATTTACGATGCTCTTGTAATGGGAAAAGGTTTCGAAGCCTTTCTGGCCGTGGTAGCTTCCCATACCGCTTTCACCGAAGCCGCCGAATGGCATTTCGCTAGTGGCGAGGTGAATGATCACATCATTGATACAGCCACCGCCGAAGCCACACTCAGAGGTGACTTTTTCGCAGATGGCTTTGTCCTGGGTAAAAATGTAAAGAGCCAGAGGATGAGCCATGGAATTTACCTTTCGGATTACTTCTTCTATAGAATCAAAAGTAAGGACAGGCATTACCGGACCGAAGATTTCTTCCTGCATTACGGCATCTTCGAAGGTTACCTGATCCATGACAGTAGGTTCAATCTGTAAAGTTTCGGGACAGGCATTGCCACCGCAGATGACTTTCGCAGGATCGATCAGGTTCTGAATGCGGTTGAAATGCTTTTCGCTGATGATCTTTCCGTAATTTTTGTTATCCAGAGGTGACTTGCCAAACTGCTTACGAATCTGTTTCTGAATCTGTTTCAGAAGCTCATCCTTCACTTCCCTGTGGCAGTAAATGTAATTAGGGGCTACGCAGGTTTGTCCGCAGTTCAGATATTTTCCGAATACAATACGTTTGGCGGCAAGCTTGATATTTGCAGATTTATCCACGATGCAGGGGCTTTTTCCCCCAAGCTCCAGGGTGACTGGAGTGAGGTGCTCGCTGGCATGGCGCATGACCTCTTTTCCTACAGCCTGGCTGCCTGTAAAAAAGACGTAGTCGAAGTGCTCCTGAAGAAGACAGGAGTTTTCCTGGCGCCCGCCCATAACAACGGCCACATATTCTTCCGGAAAACATTCACGGACGATTTCGCAGATGATATTGCTGGTGGCAGGAGAGTAGGCGCTGGGTTTTAATACTGCAGTGTTTCCGGCGGCGATGGCGTCTACCAGCGGATCAAAGGTAAGCAGGAAGGGATAGTTCCACGGGCTCATGATCAGGGTGACACCGTATGGGGACGGCTTCCTGTAACTTCTGGAATGGAACTGGGCAAGTGGTGTGTGCACGGTTTTTTCTTTGGAAAAAGAGTGGATGTGCTTCAGTATATAGGTAATCTCGCTGAGAACGAGACCAGACTCGCACATGTAGCTCTCGAAGCTGCTTTTTCCCAGATCTGACTTCAGGGCAGCATTGATCTGCTCCTGGTGGGACTGGATGGAGGTTTGAAGCTTTTTTAAGGCAGTGATGCGAAAGTCAATGTTTAAGGTAGCGCTTGTATAAAAATAGTTCCGCTGCTTGCGGATGATTTCCTGGATTGCTTCCTGGGTCATGGGAAAGTCCTTTCTGATTATTTATAATGTATTTGATGTTTTGAAATATAGTTTACATAATGTAAAAGGCTATAAAGGGGGTAATGCAAAATATTGCACTGTGTTTTCTTTATCCGGCATCAGCATATAATAAAATTTTTCCAGCTCCTGTGCATCCATCAGTACCGGTACCGGATACAGCGGATTCGCCTCTTTGTCCGCATAGTGTGACAGCTTCGGAATGTCTTCTTCCTGGATTTCCGGGATGGTATCGCCAATTCCGAAGCGGGCCTTCATGTCTTTGACCGCCTGGATAAAGTTTAATGCGGCTTCTTCTTCCGGTGTTTCTTTGGAGGCAACCCCGGCAGCAACAGCAAGGACTGCCAGCTTCTTATAAATTGTTTTTCCGTAAGCTTCCAGAACATAAGGGAGAAGTACAGCGTTGGCAAGTCCATGTGGAACATTGTATTGTCCTCCCAGAGAATGGGCAACTGCATGTACATAGCCTACATAGGATTTTGTAAAAGCGCAGCCAGCGAAATAAGAGGCGCGGAGCATATTCCGGCGCGCTTCTTTATTGCTTCCGTCGGTGTAAGCAGTGTCCAGATTTTCGAAAATCAGCTGCACTGCATCCCGGGCATTTTTACGGGTGCCTGGTGTAGTGGAATTACCAATATAAGCTTCCACTGCGTGGGTGAGTGCGTCCATACCTGTAGTAGCGGTGATGAATGGTGGAAGGCTTAATGTGACCTTGGGGTCAAGCACAGCGTATCTGGGAATCAGCGGGAAGTCATTGATGGCATATTTATGCCGGGTTTCGGCGTCCACGATTACTGCTGCCAGTGTAGTTTCGCTTCCGGTTCCTGCAGTGGTTGGAACGGCGATAAGAAGTGGAAGCTTTTTGTGCACTTTCAGGATTCCTTTCATCTTTGCAAGAGACTGATGAGGTTTGGCGACTCTGGCACCTACTGCCTTGGCGCAGTCCATACTGGAGCCTCCGCCGAAGCCTATAATGGCCTGACAGTTATTTTTATGATAAAGTTCAAGTGCCTCAGCCACATTCACAGTGGTAGGATTTGCTACTGTTTTGTCATAAAGGATATAGGGAATGTTGCTGTCTGTCAACACTTTTTCAAGGCGGTCTGTAAGACCAAGCTTATGGATTCCTGCATCTGTAATAATCAGCACATTTTTACATTTTTTCTTTTTCAGCACGTCGGGAACGGCTTTCAGACTGCTGATGATCTCAGGATTTCGGTATGGCAGGAATGGAAGGGCAAATTTGAATACATTCTGAAAAATCCGACAGTATATTTTTTTTAAGGGATTCATATGGAAGTTCTCACTTTCTGTTAAATGGTTTCTGTTGCTACAATGTAATAGAGCCTGCTTCAGACACGCTCTATTTGGTAATTATTTAGTACTTTCACAGCTATATACTTCGTGGAATAGTTACTTTATTGTACTTTTTTTATCACGTATGAATTATATCATGTTATCAAATATTGTAAAGATAAAACAATTTTATTATAAAATAAATTTCAACTTTCATAGAAAAAATACGCTCTGGTGATTTATTGTTCACTGGTAACGTTCCGCGAGGTGTTTTTTGTGAACAAAGTTCACAGAAAACCCGAGAATTGCGGCGCGAAATCATGCTTTGCATGATTTCTGTGCATCGCGAAGCGCGTTACTGTGAACGGAGTGAACAGTAACCTGGTGATTTATTGAAAATAATGAAATAAACACCTGTGTCTCGACTGGCGCCTTCTGTTGTGATATACTAAAACAAGAGATTTTTACAACAGGAGGCGTTTTCGTGGGTGAACAGTCAGAGAAAATAAAGAAAAATATTTGTATGGGGCTGCTGGCTCATGTAGATGCAGGAAAAACTACATTGTCAGAAGCACTTTTATATTTAAGCGGCAAGATACGAAAGCTTGGAAGAGTGGATCACAAGGATGCATATCTGGATACCTCTCCCCTTGAGCGCGAGCGGGGAATCACGATTTTTTCCAAGCAGGCAGTGCTGGAATTCCCGGAAACAAGAGTTACCATTCTGGATACGCCTGGACATGTGGATTTTTCTGCAGAGATGGAACGTACCTTGCAGGTTCTGGACTATGCAGTGCTTTTGATTAACGGTGCAGATGGTGTGCAGGGACATACGGTGACTTTATGGAAATTGCTTGAGCGGTACCAGATCCCCACATTTATTTTTGTGAACAAAATGGATCAGGATGGAACAGACCACGATGCTCTTTTGACCGAATTGAAAAAGAGGCTGAATGAGAACTGCATGGATTTTTCAGAAAATGAAAATGCTGATAGAGATTTGGAACCGGAATTACCGGCAGGTGAAAAAGAACAGCAGAATTTGATGGAAAATAAATTTTCTGAAGAATTTCTGGAGAGCCTTGCTATGTGTGACGAGGAACTGCTGGAAAAATATCTGGAAACAGGAGAAGTATCCAGGAGAGAGATTACCGGTCTGATCGCAGATAGAAAGGTTTTTCCATGCTATTTTGGCTCTGCACTGAGAATGGAAGGAGTAGAGAAGCTGATCCGCGGACTGGACAGGTACACCAGATGTCCGGTATATCCTGAGGCTTTTGGTGCGAAGGTTTATAAGATCGCCAGAGACGATCAGGGAAACCGTCTTTCCTATATGAAGATTACAGGCGGGACACTGAAAGTAAAAGAACTTCTTATTACCAGCAAGGGAAATGTGGCAGCAGGAGAGGAAGTATGGGAGGAAAAGGCTGACCAGATCCGGATTTACTCTGGCGCCAGATTTGAATTGGTGAAAGAAGTGCCCGCGGGAACCGTGTGCGCAGTGACAGGTCTTTCCCATACTTTTCCAGGACAGGGACTTGGCGTGACAGAGAACTCCAATATGCCAGTACTGGAGCCGGTACTGAACTATCAGATCATTTTGCCGGAAGGCTGCGATGTGCATCAGATGCTGAAGAAGCTGAGAGAACTGGAAGAGGAAGATCCTCAGCTTCATATTGTATGGGACGAGCAGCTGGGAGAAATCCACGCCATGCTCATGGGAGATGTGCAGATCGAGATCCTGAAAAGGCTGATCTGGGAGCGGTTCCATGTGGCTGTGGATTTTGGAACGGGAAATATTGTATATAAAGAAACCATTGCGGCACCTGTGGAAGGTGTGGGACATTTTGAGCCTTTGCGCCATTATGCGGAAGTTCACCTTCTTCTGGAACCAGGGGAGCAAGGAAGCGGAATGCAGTTTTTTACCGCCTGCAGTGAGGATGTGCTGGATCGGAACTGGCAGAGACTGATCCTCACTCATCTGGAAGAAAAGGAACACAGAGGAGTGCTGACTGGTGCACCGATCACAGATATGCAGATTACCCTGCTTACCGGACGGGCCCACCAGAAACACACAGAAGGCGGAGATTTCCGTCAGGCTACTTATCGGGCTATCCGTCAGGGGCTTAAGAAAGCACAGAATGTTCTGCTGGAGCCTTACTATGAATTTCGGCTGGAAGTGCCGGTGGAGGTTGTTGGCCGTGCAATGAATGATATCCAGAAAATGCAGGGAACTCTTCTTCCTATGGAGACAGAGGAAAATACCGCTATTTTGAAGGGGAAAGCGCCTGTTTCGACTATGCGCGATTACCAGAAAGAAGTAGTTTCTTATACAAGGGGAATGGGAAGGCTGTTCTGCAGTTTAAAAGGATATGAGCCCTGTAAAAATAAGGATGAGATCGTGGAACAGATCGGCTACGATTCTGAGCGGGATCTGGATAATCCTACCGGGTCTGTATTTTGTGCCCATGGAGCCGGATTTGTGGTGCCATGGTATGAAGTGGAAGAGTATATGCACCTGGATACTGGGATTACGGCAGAGTTTGAGGATAATCTCAGCGAGGAAGACTGGGAAGATGCTGCGTCAGGCTCTGGGAATCCTGCAAGTGGAGACGATACTGCTCAAAGTGCCAGAAATTCAGCACGCAGTGGAGCTGGCAGTACAGGAACTGCCAGAAATACATCTGGAAGTGGAAGCCGTGCGGGAAGCGGTTACCAGCCGCCGGAATCTGCCTACCGTGGAAGCTATGAGGATGACAAAGAACTTCAGGCCATTTTTGAGCGTACCTTTGGTCCGGTGAAAAGAGACCGCGTGTCTTCTTATAAAAAAGTGGTAAGTGCCCTATCTTATTCTGGCAGCAGTTCTTCTGTAAAAAAAGACCAGGAAGAATACCTTCTTGTGGATGGTTACAACATTATTTTTGCCTGGCCGGAGCTGAAAGAACTGGCAGATGCGGATGTCCGTGCAGCACAGACGAAGCTGATGGATATTTTAAGTAATTATCAGGGATATAAGAAATGTACTTTGATTCTTGTATTTGATGCTTACAAGGTGGAGGGACACCAGGAGGAAGTGCTTACTTATCACAATATTCATGTGGTTTACACAAAAGAAGCGGAGACTGCCGATCAATATATTGAAAAAACAGTCCACAAAATCGGCAGACAGCATCAGGTAACGGTTGCTACTTCAGACGGACTGGAACAGATTATCATTATGGGTCAGGGCGCCAACCGTATTTCCGCAAGAGGTCTGAAAGAAGAAATCGAAGAGACCAGAAAGCAGCTCCGCCAGGAATGGCATCAGCACCGCCAGTCCAGTCATACCTATCTTTTTGATCATGCAGATGCTGAGACTGCGAAGCTGATGGAAGAAGTCCGACTGGGGAAAAAGAAATTATAGGGTTTCTGTTCATGGAGTGAACAATAGCATTATTGGAATTAATGTTTTCCATTGGCAATTTGACAAACTCTTTGCCATCTGTTAAGGTGGTGTGCAAAGTGGTGTTGCAGCTATAAAGGAGATGTATAAAAATGAGAGAGAAGCTCACCAAAAAAGACGTAGAGAAAATTGAACAGGAGATTGAGCACCGTAAGCTTGTTGTCCGCAAAGAGGCAATTGAGGCAGTAAAGGAAGCACGTGCCCAGGGCGATTTAAGTGAGAATTTTGAATACTACGCTGCCAAGCGTCATAAGAATCAGAACGAGAGTCGCATCCGCTATCTGGAGAATATGTTAAAAACAGCAACCATCGTTTCTGATAAATCCTGCAGTGACGAGGTTGGAATGGATGACATTGTAGAAGTTTATTTTGAGGAAGATGACGAGATTGAGAAATATAAGCTTGTTACTTCCATCCGGGGAAATTCCATGGAGAACAGAATCAGTATTGACTCTCCGATTGGCATGGCACTGAAAGGACATAAGATTGGCGACAGAGTGGAAGTAAAGGTAAATGACAATTACAGTTATTTTCTGGAAATCCGCTCCATCGATAAAACCCATTCAGAGGAAGAGGAAATCCGAGGATTTTAAAAGTATCAGAGCCTTTTTCAGACAAGTCAATATGGCAGTTACTTAATATTCGATGTAATAGATTGCTTCAGCCTGTTGTTCCGCGAAGCATGTAACAGTGAAGATACTGAATCATTACACGTATTATATAAAAATCCCTCATGAGATATGCAGCGATAATTGTAAAATTATTCTTCATGTTTCCTGGGGGATTTTTTTGAATGTAAAATTTGGAAAATACAGTAAAATCAACTATCAAACAAATATTTTACATTTTCAACAGCCTGGCTTTACATTTTTCCTGTATAAGAAAATCCAAGATTGTAAAGTATTTTACATATATTTAACATTCTTCTCACCCGAAACTTTACACAGCCCACTTATATTGGTTTTGTAAACAAAAGAAATTAAGAACCCAATAAACTTTTAAAAGGATAAAAAAAGGAGAGGAAACGTAATGGATTTTTTTAGCATTCTGACATTGGTCGGCGGACTGGCGATGTTCCTTTATGGAATGCAGGTAATGGGAGACGGTCTGGAAAAGCTTTCCGGCGGTAAACTGGAAAAGATTCTGGAAAACCTTTCATCTAACCGTGTGAAAGCAGTTTTGGTTGGTGCAGCAGTTACTGCAATCATTCAGTCTTCATCGGCAACCACAGTTATGGTAGTCGGCTTCGTAAACTCGGGAATCATGCATCTGTCCCAGGCTGTTGGCTTTATTATGGGCGCAAATATCGGTACTACTGTTACCGCATGGATCCTCAGCCTGGCAGGAATTGAAAGCTCCAATTTCTTTGTAAGACTTTTGAACCCAAACTCATTTTCACCGATTCTGGCATTGATCGGAGTTGTTTTTATTGTCTTCCTTCATGATGAAAAGAAGAAAGATATTGGAAACATTCTGGTTGGTTTCGCAGTGCTGATGTTCGGTATGAATACCATGAGCGGTGCCGTAAAACCTCTGGCAGAGGTACCGGAATTTACAAACATCCTTCTGAAGTTTTCCAACCCTGTTTTAGGTGTGCTGGCCGGTGCACTTCTGACTGCTGTTATTCAGTCTTCATCAGCTTCTGTTGGTATTCTCCAGGCGCTTTGTGTAACTGGTGCAGTCCGTTACGGAGCAGCGCTTCCGATTATCATGGGACAGAATATTGGAACCTGTATTACAGCAATGCTTTCTTCAATCGGTGCTACTAAGAATGCAAAACGTGCAGCAATCGTTCATCTGTACTTCAATATTGTAGGAACTGTTACATTTATGGTTGTATTCTATGTGCTGAATGGATTTTTACATTTCTCTTTCATTGAAGAAGTGGCAGGTCCTGCCGGCATCGCAGTGATCCACAGTGCCTTTAACATCATTGCAACACTTGTACTTCTTCCATTTGGAGATATGCTTGTAAAAATGGCATGTGCAACTGTCCGTGATACAAAAGAGGAGAAAGTTATTTCCGCAGAAGATCAGGAGTTTATGATCCTGGAGTCCCGTTTTCTCAGCAATCCTGGTATTGCTATTGAGCAGAGCAAAACAGCTGCCAGGAAAATGGCAGAGCAGTCCAAAACCGCTTTGAACCTTTCCTTTGGCTTGCTGGATGATTTCCAGGAGGAGACAGCTTTCCGTGTGGAAAAGATTGAAGCAAAGGTTGACCGCTATGAGGACGAACTGGGAACCTATCTGATCAAGTTGAATCAGAAAGATCTTTCTCTGGAAGACAGCCACAGCTTGTCCATTATGCTTCACTGTATCGGAGATTTTGAGCGTATTTCCGACCACGCACTTAGCATTATGAAATCTGCAAAGGAAATTTCAGAAAAAAATGCCCGCTTTTCAGACAAGGCAGTGCAGGAACTTCACATTATGGAAAAAGCCGTGTCGGATATTGTGGAAAAAGCGTATAGCGTTTTTGCAAACCAGGACATGAGAGCAGCCGAAGAAATTGAACCTCTGGAAGAGGTGATCGATGAGCTCAGCCGTGAGCTGAAAAGACGTCATGTAAATCGTCTTCGTGCCGGAGAGTGTACAATAGAGATGGGATTTGTGCTTTCTGATATTACAACCAGCCTGGAGAGAATCGCAGATCATTGTTCCAATATCGGAGTCTGTGTGACTCAGGTGCATGAGGATCTTTATGATACACACAGTCACCTTGACACTGTAAAAAATGCACCGGGAGAACATTTCCATCACGAACTGGAGGTTGCCCGTGTGAACTATATGCTTCCGTAACCGGGAGAGTAGATGTTGCCAGTTGCTGCTCTGGAAAAATTCCTGTGAGAATCATTTCCGGAGGCAGCAACTGGTAATATAATTTTTGCGGCGCGAAAACATGCGAATGCATGATTTCTGTGCATCGCGAAGCGTGTCACTGGCCAGGTCGTGAACGGTAACCTGTTTTCCTGCTTTTTACCGTGACTTTACAGTTGTGCACTTGTATAAGGGGAAAAAAGTACGTATACTAAGAAATAATGATGATTTACAGGTAATGTAAAAATAGGTAAGACATGGGAGGAGAATACTAAAAAATGATTTTTTGTGTTGAAGATGATAACAACATCCGTGATCTTTTAGTATATACATTGGAGACGACCGGATTTCATGCAAGAGGGTTAGAAGACTCCCAGGAATTGTGGAAAGCCCTTGCAGAGGAGGAACCAGAGCTGATTCTTCTTGATATTATGCTTCCGGGAGAGGATGGATATTCCATTCTGGAAAAACTGAAAAAATCTTCCGGAACCAGAGATATTCCCATCATTATGGTAACTGCCAAGGAAGCAGAATTTGATAAGGTCCGTGCTCTGGAAGCCGGTGCAGACGATTATATTACCAAGCCCTTTGGAATGATGGAATTTATAGCCAGGGTGAAGGCGGTGCTCAGGCGCAGCAGCCGCCATGGAGATGACAGAGAGCTTAGCTGTGAGGAACTTCGTATTTTTCCAGGCCGTCATCAGGTGTATTGTGATGATCAGCCTGTGGAGCTTACCCGCAAGGAATTTGAACTTCTTCTGTATCTTATGGAAAACAGAGGAATCGTTATGACCCGTGACCAGATTTTGTGCCATATATGGGGCTATGATTTTGACGGGGAGACCAGAACTGTGGATGTACATGTGCGAACCCTTCGGCAGAAGCTTGGGGATGCCGGCAGACTGATCGAGACTGTCCGCGGCGTAGGTTACAGAATGGCAGACAAGGGAGGCAGTCAGGGATGAAAAAGAAAATCCTCAGTCATACCAGTGTGATGATCGTTCTCACGGTTATCCTTACCTTTATAGCCGCCAGCTTTGTGATGTATGATAAGTTTAACAGTACCATGAAAAAGGGCGTCCGGGATGAAGCAGAATATGTAAAAGTGGGGATTGAAGAAGTTGGAGAAGAGTATTTAAACGGAAATGTGGGAAAAACCACAGATACTCGTATTACGCTCACCGATTCAGAGGGAAACGTGCTCTATGATAATGAGGCAGAGGCTTCAAAGCTTCCAAACCACAGCAACCGTCCGGAATTTATCCAGGCCATGGAAGATGGACAGGGAGAAATTGTCCGTTATTCGGAAACCTTGTCACACCAGACCTTTTATTATGCGGTGAGGTTGAATGATGGCAGAATCCTCCGCCTGGCAAAAACAACAGACAGTGTGTTCCATACGTTGCTTAGCAGCTTTATCTGGCTGGGACTTTTGATGCTTTTGATCATTCTGGTAGAAATCGTGCTGGTGCAAAGGCAGACAAAGAGTCTGATCGAGCCGGTGAACAACCTGGATCTGGAGCATCCTCTTTCGAATGTATGCTACGAAGAACTCCGTCCTTTGCTGATGCGGGTGGATCAGCAGAATAAGCAGATTGCAAGCCAGCTGGAGGAGTTGAAGAAGACAGAGGCTGTGAGAAGGGAATTCTCTGCAAATGTTTCTCATGAATTAAAGACACCTCTGATGTCCATTTCCGGTTATGCGGAGCTGATGATGAATGGAATGGTGAGACCGGAGAATATTGCTGATTTTTCAGGACGAATCTATAAGGAGGCCAATCGTCTGGGAAATCTGGTGGCAGATATTATCCAGCTGTCGCGCCTGGATGAACAGCAGGATGCAGTGGTCTCCATGGAAAGTGTGGAGCTTGATGAGCTGGCAAAGGATGTGGTAAACAATCTCCGGGATCATGCGGAAAAGAAAAACATTTCGTTGGATTATTGTGGTATTCCAATCAACATTCAGGGAGTACGGCATGTTTTATATGAAATGCTGTACAATATTGCGGACAATGCTGTTCGTTACACCAATCCGGGAGGACACATTCATATTTATGTAGGCAGAAAAGGGAATCGTCCTTTTTACCGGGTTGAGGATGATGGAATCGGAATTCCGAAATCTGAACAGAAAAGAATATTTGAGAGATTTTACCGGGTGGACAAAAGCCATTCGCGGCAGACTGGAGGAACCGGTCTTGGACTGTCCATTGTAAAGCACGGGGCAACCTTACATCATGCACAGATCAATGTGGACAGCGATCTTGGAAAAGGTACAAAAATGGAGCTGCTTTTTTAGAGCGTGTTGAAAAAGGCTTTCTGCAAATTGTGACGTACAGCTTGCAGAAAGCCTTTTTGGAACATATTGAAGCAGCTCCTTTTTTTTAATTACAGTTCGCTCAGTGCATCCTCATCTGCCACAATAATTGCATTGGGATGGAACTGAAGGATGGAAGCCGGGCACTGTGGGGTAACAGGTCCTTTGATCGCAGCAGCGAGAGCCTTGGCTTTATTCTTGCCGTTAGCTACAAGAAGAATGGTCTTTGCGCTCATAATATTGCCAGTTCCCATAGAAATAGCCTTGCGAGGCACATCCTCCTCGCTTGCAAAAAAGCGTTTATTCGCCTGGATGGTAGCCTCTGTAAGATCTACACAGTGTGTGCCAGCCTGGAAATGGTCGTCTGGTTCATTAAATCCGATGTGACCATTAGGTCCTATTCCAAGAAGCTGAAGGTCTGCAGCTCCTATATTCTTAAGCAGTGTATTGTAAGCTTCGCAGCAGGCCTCTGTATCCGGATTGGTTCCGTCCGGAACATAGGTATTCTTAATATCTATATTGACTCTGCTGAACAGGTTCTTGTTCATGAAGTAACGGTAGCTCTGGTCATTGGATCCGTCCAGTCCTACATATTCGTCCAGGTTCACAGATTTTACATGGGAAAAATCCAGTATTCCCTCTTCATACATAGCAGCTAGCTGATCGTAGGTACCTACCGGGGAAGAACCGGTAGCAAGTCCAAGGATACAATCCGGTTTGGACAAAATAACACCGGCGATAATAGTAGCTGCAGTACGGCTCAGCTCTTCATAATTCTTGACTTTAATTACTTTCATTTTACCTCTCCTTCTTTGTCAATAAGTGAGAATGATCACTTTAACAAGGTGCAAAAAAATAACGGCATTATCAGAATGCTGTCATATAAAAACCCTGCCCTTGTTCTTTCAGACAATAACAGTATACCCTATATTTAGGTGAAATGCTATAAATATTTCTGCTTTTTATTGCTTTTTTTGGTGAAAACTGATTGCAAGTTTCGAAAGCTTTTCCTATAATGAATTTATAATATAGAAATTTACCCTGGGGATAAATAAAATGAAAAAAAACTACACTCTGAAAAGGGAACTTACATTTCTGATGATACTGACCTCTGTATGTACTTTACTGTCTGTATGTGCAGCTGTTTTCTATGTCTTTTTCTCTTTCTTCTTTCAGAAAACACAGGAAGATATTGAATATGTACTTCGATATACCAGTCAGCAGTATGAGGCTCATATGCAGTTTATTGAGGATAGTGTGATCGCCATACGTCATAATACGGTACTGGATGACTTTTTTCAGAAAGAAGAATACGACCTGGAGGAAATAGAACCACAGCTTTCTTACAGCATGGAGCTTTTTTCAGAGCGGAATATGGTGGAACGCCAGCTTCCTTTTGTTACTGGAATTTATCTGTTTAATAATGGGAATGAATGTATTTATGAGCACTATTATGCCACCACACTGGCTGCCGGGAGAGAACAGAAGCGAAAATACGAAAACATGCAGCAGGAATTTAAAAGTACCAGTGACCAGTACGCCTGTTTGTCTGATAAAGATGAATTAAATATTTTTTTTAGAATTTATGATGAAAATATGAGGGAAAAAGGAATCGGAATCGTGCAGATCAGTCAGAGTGCAGTAGCGAAAGTTCTGGAAACGGTACAGCTGTATCATAATGGAGGATGGGCTGTCCTGGATAAAAACGATCAGCTGCTTGCCTCAGAAGGAGCTCAGGAGCTGGTGAAAAAGCTGCAGACTTCTGAGAATTCATGGAATGGAACAAAAGACCTGGCAGGTACGAAGGTGATTGGTTATGGAAATCTCTGTGGATTTGGAGTACGTACAGTGATCTCAGTAGGGTATGGGAATATTTTTTCTATTTTGAAGCCCACTCTTTTTATCGTTCTTGTGGGTCTTATTGTGGTACTGGGAATTGCATTTCTGGTTGCATATGCTATCAGCTACCGTTTCACCAAACCGGTTACCAGGATGATCCAAAGCATACAGGCTTTTGGAAAACCGGATCTGAATGCCAGAATGGAAGATTCCTCTATTCAGGAATTTCATGACATGGGAATCGTGTTTAATGAGATGGCAGACAGGATCGAATATCTGATTACTCAGGTTTATGAAAAAGAAATTGTGGCAGCCCGGTCTCAGGTAAAATATCTGCAGTCCCAGATAAATCCGCATTTCCAGTTTAATATTCTGGCCATGCTGAGTCTGAAAGCGAAAATGGCTGGAAACGAAGAAGTTTACGATGGACTGAATGCTTTTTCCAGACTGATGCAGGGTAAGATATTCCGGGAAAAAGAGATTAAGATAAAGGTAAAAGAGGAACTGGAAATAGTTCAGTTTTATTTATATCTGCAGAAAAGCCGTTACCAGGATAAACTGTCTTATGAGGTGAAGCTTGAAGATGAAAAAATCGGCGAAGATCTGATTCCCCGTCTTCTTATTGAGCCACTGGTGGAAAATGCAGTTTCGCATGGTTTGGAACCAAAGCGTGGAAAAGGAAATCTGCAGGTCCTTTTATATGAAAGGGAAATGCTCTACATCTGGGTAAAAGATGATGGAGTAGGCGTTTGTCGGAATCAGACGAAGGCAGAGGAAAATAAAGAAAAAACTCCTCATACCCATGTGGGCTGGGAAAATACAAAGAAAATGCTCCGGATCCTGTATGGAGATTATTACAAGTTTCAGGTCTGGAGCGAACCGGGAAAGGGAACGGAAATAGAAATTGCAGTTCCAATTGAAAGAGGTGGAAATTATGTGGAAAGTGGTAGCAGCCGATGATGAAGGATACATCAGAGAGGCTTTGCAGAAACTGATAAATTGGGAAAAAATGGACTGTTCTTTGGAGAGCGTAGTCAGTGATGGACAGGAACTATTGGAGAAGATCCGGGGAGAAATGCCGGACATTGTGATCACAGATATACAGATGCCTGGTGTTGACGGATTAGAAGTATGTAAATATGTATACGAAACCTGCCCGGAAACCCAGGTGATCATCCTTACCGCATATTCAGATTTTGAGTATGCCAAACGTGCCATTAAATACAGTGTATGTGAGTATGTGCTTAAGATTTCCATTATAGACGAACTTCCACTGGCAGTGGAAAAAGCAATTGGAAAGCTATCCAGACTGAAAAAGGAGATCGAAATCCAGGAGCATACGAAGGCAGAAGAACCGGAATCACTGCTTGATCAGATTGAACAGTATCTGGAAGAAAATTTTCGCAAAAAGATCACGCTGGATGATATTGCAGATACCCTGCATGTGAACCGCAGCTATCTCAGCCGTTATTATAAGAATAAAACAGGTGTGAATCTGTTTGATGAGATTTTAATGAAACGGGTGGAAAAGGCAAAAGAATATCTGCAGAATACAGAGATGAAGACTTATGAGATTTCAGAAGCGGTAGGAGTGGAAGATGCTGGTTATTTCTCAAAAATGTTTAAAAAGATAACCGGGGTATCACCAAAAGAATTCAGGAAAAGAGAACAACATGAAGAGAAAAATTAGAGGTCTTTTCTTTAGTATCGGAATAGCCGGGAGTCTGATCCTTGGAGGCTGCGGGAAAGAAGAAAAAGAGCCTGTAACTATCACAATGATTCATGCATGGGGCGGAACTGGTGAAGATCATGTAGCTATGAGGGATATTTACGATGGATTTCAGAAGGAGAATCCGGACATTGAGGTGCAGCTGATCTCCATGCCAGGAAGAAAGGAAATGCTGCGTAAGGTGGAGGACATGATCATGGTGGGAGATATGCCGGATGTGATTACCTTCAGCGGTATGGGACAGAATACAACCTATGATTTTATTGTAGAAAATGATATGGCGCTGGATATTATGCCCTATGTGAAAAAAGATGAAGAGTTTGCCTCCAATATTTCCCAGACCAATCTGAACTATTGGACCACAGAAGAAGGGGAGCTGTTTACAGTGTCAGATGTTTTGTCCTTAAGTGGTGGTTATTGGTATAATGAAGATATTCTGCACGCAGCTGGCGTAAAGGAAATTCCCAGGACCTGGGATGCTTTTCGCGGTATGTGCTACAAAATCTGGAAATGGTCGGAACGTGAGAATAATGAAATTGCTTCGCTTCAGACATCTCCGGAGGGCTATCTTTATTTTATGGATCATATGCTTCTGGAAGAAGGTACAGAAAAGGACAGAAACGATATCGGTACAATTTCAGAGGTATTGAAACGGCTGCAGGAAATTTATGTATATTCCACCTCCGAAAATGCAGAATACAGTTATTTGGATGAGACCAGATTGTTCAATGAAGGAAAGCTTGCCATATATGTGAATGGCGTATGGGGCGCTTCCATGATTTCCGAAAACATTAATGCCAAGTATGCACTGCTTCCAACTACATCCGGGAAGAAGCTGTCTTGCGAATCTGCCTGTTTTGGTTATGTGCTTGGAAAAAGTGGAAACGAACAGAAAGAGGAGGCTTCCATCCGGTTCCTGAAATATATGCTAAGCAAGAAGGTGCAGACGCGGATTTTGGAGGAAACAGAGCAGATTCCGGCGAATAAGCAGGTAGTTCTGGATTCTTACGAGAAGGAAATGCCGCGGCTGTTTCAGGCTGCTTCCCTGGTATTAAGCGCAGAGGATAAAATTGAAGTTCCGGATAATCTGTGGACTTATGAACAGAAAGCCTATTTTACAGAAAACATTTTCAGAGAGCTTACCGGTAAAATTTCACCGGAAGCTTTTACCCGGCAGCTGGGTGAAATGAAAATAGATAAATAGGGAAAATAAAGATAAGGAAAATATTGCCGTCAGGTAAATATTTTCCTTATTTTTATTGTGAAAATGTCAATAAATACCTGTAAATTGCAAACGGGATTCATTCAAAAATACCAAAAACAAGGGTAAAATAAGGACAGTTAAAGCAAAGACGTATAATTTATGAAGGAGGATTTTTGTAATGAAGAAAAAAATGGTAAGTGTTTTACTGGCAGCAGCAATGGGGACTACTGCACTGGTTGGATTTGGAACGACTGCTTATGCAGATGATGATGTTCTGGAATTTTACCATGGATATTACCAGGATGAGAGCGAGTGGGCTGCAGCTCAGGTTATGAGGGATATCTATGATGAGTTCGCAAAGGAACATGCTGATGGATCAGTTACATTCAAACCAATCGCTGTAGAAAACAGAGATGACATTGTAAGTGCACAGGTTGCTGGCGGTTCCTTCCCGGATCTGGTAGATGTAGGCGGTGGCGGAGTTCCGCAGGCAGCACTTTCCCAGGATCTGGTATACGATCTGAAACCGTATATCGATGAAAATGGTCTGCAGGATGCAGTTGGTCTTAACTATACACAGCATGATATGGATGGTCATATTTATGCAGTGCATGATCAGATTGAGAGCCGTGGCTTATGGTATAATTCCGATATTTTTGAAAAAGCCGGAATTACAGAGGAGGCGTTTGCAGACTGGGATTCTTTTGGAGAAGCAATGGAAAAAATCTGTGCTCTGGACGAGGATGTGTACGGATACATTGCAGGACAGGGCTCCAGCTATATTGTAAACACAGTTATGGCTTCTACAGATGAAGGAAAGAAAATGCTGGAATCTGAGCTGACAGAGGACACCATCAATTCAGAGGAATTTGCAGCTGCATTTAAGACTGCTGCAAACCTGGATCAGGCAAATGGTTCTGAGCATACTACAGATGATAACGGAAATCTTATGGCAGAATTTAATACAAATGGTAAGGCTGGTGTTCTTTTCAATGGTGTATGGAATGCAAGTGGAATTGATGCGTCTTTAACAGATGCCATTGAGCCTGCTTTATTCCCTGGAAATATTGCAATCGCTTCTGCAGGCGGCGGACTTGCTGTGGCAAATAACATGAGTGATGAGAAAACAGAGCTGGCACTTGAGTTTATCAAATATATGACAAGTGCTGAGGTTCAAGAAAAAATCTTCACTGGCGTACAGGCAAATCCATGTAACACAACAGTTGATTTGAACGCACTTGCAGAAGAGAGTGATGATGCAGCTACAAGAAAGCTTGCACAGGCTTGTTCTCAGGTAAATGAAGCTGATACTGTAGTGATTGACATGAACTATACCTGGGGATCTGACGTGGACAAAGCTATCATCAATGCATTGATGGAGTGTGCGGTATCAGGAACAGATATTGATGCAAGATTTGCAGCACTTCAGACAGAGCTGATCGCGTTGGTTGCTTAAAGCACACAGCTGTGATGAACAGAAACTATGAATGAAATAGAAGAGGGAGGGGAGAAATCTCTTCCCTTTTTGGAGGTATGAATTTGGAAAATCAGAATGCTGCGAAAAAAAGAAAGAATAAGCTGGGTACGCGGAGAAAAGGATTTATTATAGCGTTTCTTGCGCCTACCCTGATCGCATTTTGCGTATTTTATCTGTATCCCATTATTACGGTGTTTATCACTTCTTTCTGCAAATGGGATTATACCAATATTACTAGTCCGGAGTTTTTCGGCTGGAGCAATTTGTGGGATAATTATGATTATATTTTTAACAAGTATCCATTTTTCTGGGAAGCACTGAAAAATTCAACCACCTGGGCCATTCTTGGAACAGTGGTACAGATTCCCATTGCTGCTTTGATCGCTCTGGCCCTGTCCAGAAAGGTAAAAGGTATTAAATTTGTACGAAATGTTTATATTATTCCGAATATGATCTCAACTGCCGCTATGGGCATTGTATTTTTACAGTTGTACAACCCTTCTTATGGAATTATCAACCCGATCATTCGTCTTTTCAACAAAGAATTCAGGGATAATATCCTACTTCTGAAAGGACCGGCTTTTGTGGCCATGACCTGTGCCTATATTTTCTTTACAGGAACTACAACTTTAATGATTTTGGGGAATATTATGGCAGTGCCGGAAGAGGTAAGAGAAGCAGCTATGCTGGATGGGGCAAGCGGTCTGAGACAGGACTGGTATATTACAATCCCTATGATCAAAGGAACTTTAAAAACAGTATCCGTTCTTGCTGCAACCTCCGGCTTCCTTCTTTATAACGAGGTTTATTTCCTGACAAAAGGAGCTGCAGGAACCTACAGTATCAGTTACATTATCCGCGAGCTTGCCATTACCAGTCCGAGAACCCAGTTTGGACGAGCCAATGCAGTGGCAATGATCCAGATCCTGGCTGGGATGGTGATCATTCTGGTGATTAATTTTGTATACAGCATTTCTTTCAGGAAAGAGAAAGAATAAGAAGGAAAAGAGGATGAATATGAAAAAAACAAATACCCTGAAAGGTGTAAATAGTATGCCGGCGGGAACCAGGATCGTGACTTACATTTGTCTTGCGTGGGCGCTGATCGTGTCGTTGCTTCCCATTGGCTGGCTGGTTTTATCCAGCCTGAAAAAAGATCCTATGGCGAGACCTGGCTTTCAGCTTCCGGAATCCATTTGTCTGGATGGTTATATTTCCACATTTAAAGATTTACATGTGATGAGATATTTTGGAAACAGTCTTTTTGTCGCAGGTGTTTCCGTGGTGATCAGTGTGGTGATGATTTCCATGTCTGCATATGTGGTAGCGCGAATGGAATTCAAAGGAAAAGCACTGGTAAATGTACTTTTGTATTCCACCATGTTTATCCCAGCCACAGCCCTTACTTATCCGGTATATAATCTGGTAAACCGCCTGCATTTATATGATACAAGATCTGCGCTGATCCTGATTTATTCCTGCAGTGGAATTGCAGTGAGTTTTTTTGTGATCAAAAACTATTACGACAATATCCCAAGAGAGCTGGAAGAGGCGGCGAGAATTGACGGATGTGGGTATGTACAGACCTGGATGAAAGTAATTTTTCCAATTGCACGTCCGGGAATTATGACAGCAGCTGTGCTTGCGTTTTTGAATAATTGGAATGAGTATTACTGGGCCTCTCTTGTGCTGATCACAAGGGAAAAGCTGACAGTACCGGCGCTTTTGTCTACTTTCACAACAGCCTTTAACACCAATTATAACGGACTTTTTTCCGCTATGGTGATTATCATTCTTCCGCCTGTGCTTCTGTACTGTATTTTCAGCAGATTCTTTATTGAGGCACTGTCTGGCGGAGCCGTGAAAGGTTGACAGGTGAAATGAAAGTTTTTTGATAAAAATGCTGAATATACAAAATTTTCTGATATAATGAAGAAGACAGGAGAATAGAAACATGAATGAGGAAATAAGACAGCGCACCAAATGGTTTATGGAAGACAGATTCGGTATGTTTATTCATTGGGGATTATACTCCATTCCAGCATGCGGTGAATGGATGATGTCACAGAAAGAAATGACAATTGAGGAATACAGTAAGTATTTTGATCAGTTTGATCCTGTGGATTATGATCCGAAGAAATGGGTTTGTCTGGCAAAAAAAGCAGGCATGAAGTACGTGGTACTTACAGCAAAGCACCATGACGGATTTTGTCTGTTTGACTCTAAACTGACAGACTACAAGTCAACAAACACAAAAACAGGCAGAGACCTGGTAAGAGAATTTGTAGATGCATGCCGAGAGGAAGGATTAAAGGTTGGTCTTTATTTTTCCATTATCGACTGGCATCATCCGGATTTTCCTAAATATGGAGACAGGCAGCATCCTATGCGAAACAATCCGGCATATAAAGATGAAAAAATTGATTTTGACAGATATCTTGCGTATATGCATGGCCAGATAAAGGAACTTGTAACAGGGTATGGCAAGCTGGATCTTCTATGGTTCGATTTTTCCTATGACGATATGACCGGAGAAAAATGGAAAGCCACAGAGCTGATCAAAATGGTTCGAAAGTATCAGCCGGATGTGATCATTGACAACCGTCTGGAAGGTGCGGGGGATAACCATGGCAGCATTACAACAGAGAAACCACTGATTTACAGCGGTGATTTTGCAAGTCCGGAGCAGATCATTCCTCCAAAAGGAGTATGTGATGACAAGGGAGAACCCATTCCATGGGAACTTTGTGCCACTATGAATAATCATTGGGGATATTGCAATTTCGACCATCAGTATAAGACCCCTCAGATGCTTGTAAGAAAGCTGGTGGAATGTGCCAGCAAGGGTGGAAATATGATCCTGAACGTGGGACCAGATGCCCGTGGAAATATTCCGGAGGAGAGTGTTCAGATTCTCACAGAAGTTGGAAAATGGATGAAAAAAAATGGGGAGAGCATTTACGGATGCGGAATTTCCAAATTGGAAAAGCCGGATTGGGGAAGATATACCCAGAAAGGTGACATCATTTATGCTCATGTTTATGAGACACCGCTTGGAGCACTTCCGCTGTATGGAATCGGCCCGGATAAGCTGGAATCTGTTACATATCTTGCAGACGGCAGTGAGGTGAACAGAGGGGAAGCATGGAATACGGTGCTGTATCCGGATGTGGCCTTTGTTTCCTTCGGAGATGATCCGGTATTTACCTATCCATTGCCAGATGAAAAAGATACGGTTTTAAAAATACGTTTGCGACAGGAGTAAAAGAGTATGAAAAAGGTAACGAGTATTGTAATTGGAGCAGGCCTTAGAGGAGGTCATGTTTATTCTCAGTATGCACTGGACCATCCAGATGAATTTCAGGTGGTGGCAGTTGCAGAGCCGGATAAAGAGCGCAGAGAGAGCTTTGCAAAAAGACACAATATTCCGGAAGAGCTTTGCTTCGAAAGCTATGAAGAGCTTCTTGGAAAAGAAAAGCTGGCAGATTGTGCCATGATCTGCACCATGGACAGGATGCATTATGAGCCTACGATCATGGCTCTGAAAAAGGGATATCATGTACTTTGTGAAAAGCCCATGTCTCCCGACAAGAAAGAAATCATTGAAATGGGAGAGATGGCGAAGAAATACGACCGTATTCTGTCCGTGTGCCACGTACTTCGGTATTCTCCGTTCTTTTCCAAATTAAAAGAACTTCTGGAAGAAGGCAAAATAGGAAGACTTATGACTATCCAGCATATGGAAGAGGTAGGTTACTGGCATCAGGCACATAGCTTTGTAAGAGGAAACTGGAGAAATGCAGAGGAATCCAGTCCTATGATCCTGCAGAAATGCTGTCATGATATGGATATCATGCTGTGGCTGGCAGACAGTAAATGCGAAAGCCTTAGTTCCTTTGGTGAACTGTCTTATTTTACAGAGGAAAATGCACCGGAAGGAGCTCCTGCTTATTGTCTGGATGGATGCCCACATAGAGATGAATGTGCTTTCTATGCACCACGCTTTTATCTGGAGAATTTAGATGGCTATCTGGTACGTGCAGTGACCGATCAGACAGATCCGGAGCATGTATTGGAGGCTTTGAAAAAAGGACCTTACGGAAGATGTGTATTCCACTGTGATAATACAGTAGTAGATCACCAGTCCGTTGACATAAAGTTTGAAAATCAGGTAACAGCGTCCTTCCTTATGACAGCCTTTACAGACCAGTGTGCTAGACGGATCCGTCTTATGGGAACAAAAGGTGAGATCAAAGGCGATATGGATGCAGGTACTATTGAGATCAGAGATTTTGTCAGTGGGAATCTGGAGACAATAGAGCTTCACACACCTGCAAACGGACATAACGGAAGTGATATGAGTATGATGCATGATTTTGTCCGTATGGTAGGAGAAGGAAGAAAGGGTAAAACAGACGCTGCTGTTTCCGTGGAGAGTCATCTGATGGCACTGGCAGCAGAGGAAGCAAGAATAACGGGACAGGTTGTAAATCTCAGAGGATTTGCCAATGAAAATAAATGAATTTTTAGCTGAAATCAACATGCTGCCGGAGGCTGTGCATCTGCTTAATGAGCTTCAGGAATCCGGACGCATTGGGGAGGAAGAATATCAGGAAAATAAGCTTTTGTATGAGAAAGACAGAGCTTTGTTTTATGAAAAAATTCTTTTGGAAAAGGATTATCGGCTTGTGTTTCTGTATTATTTATGCCGCATGGGCGCCGAAACCTATGATGCTTATGAAAAGCGGGGAATCAGCCGGGAAATTTTCAGGGACACTTTTTACGATCTGACCTTTTGGTGTGAAAACTGTTTTCTGGAATATGGAGAGTATGGAATTGATGAATACGACTGGTTTTTCCGCCATATGAAGCTTACCATTTTCAGGCTTGGAAGAATGCAATTTGAAATCATGGATTCCCGCTGGAATTTTACAGCAGGAGAAAGAATGGTAAAAAAAGGAGATCCGATCATCAGTATTCATATTCCACAGGGCGAAAAGCTCACACTGGAGAGTGTGAGGGAATCCATTATTCAGGGAATGGCTTTCTGGGGAAAAGAGATGCCGTATCTGTGTCATTCCTGGCTGCTCTATCCGGGGCTTAAAGACATTTTGCCGGAGAAAAGCAATATCATTATGTTTCAGAATCAATTTCAGATTGTAGAAACAGATTGGGATGAGCGTGAGGCTGAATGGCGTATTTGGGGAAAGGTACAGCGGAACCTGAATGTATATTCCGAGAACACATCTCTTCAGAGAGCTGCAAAGAAATATCTGAAGTCAGGAAAAGTGCTGGGGAGCGGTCTGGGAATATTAAAACCGGAGTATTTCCTGTGAAATAATTGATAGAAATTGACAAGAAGAGATTTGTCTGTTACCATCGAACCAGGGGCAATTGTTTGTCCCTGGTATCGTTATGAATAAGCAACAAAGCGGATCAGGAATATCCGTTTTGACAAATAAAAAATGGGAGGCAGCAATAACATGAAAAAGCCGGTATTGGTAGTAATGGCAGCAGGTATGGGAAGCAGATATGGTGGCCTGAAGCAGATCGATCCTATTGATAAGGACGGGGACATTATCATTGATTTTTCTATCTATGATGCTATTCAGGCAGGGTTTGAAAAAATTGTATTTATTATAAAGAAGGAGAATGAGGCTGATTTCCGTGCTGCTATCGGAGATCGTATGAGTAAGCATATCCAGGTAGAATTTGTATTCCAGGATCTGCATAATCTTCCGGAAGGCTTTACAGTTCCGGAAGGACGTGTGAAGCCATGGGGAACCGGACATGCAATCATGAGCTGTATCAATGTGATTGATGGACCTTTTGCCGTTATTAATGCGGATGATTATTATGGACGTCATGCATTTAAGATGGCATATGATTTCCTTACAGAGAATCAGGATAAAGACGGCATTTATCAGTACATGATGGTAGGCTACAAGCTTGAGAACACATTGACAGATAATGGACATGTGGCTCGTGGTGTTTGTGTGACAGACGAAGAGGGATTTCTGAAGGATATTAATGAGCGCACCCATATTGAGAAGAGAGATGGCGGTGCTGCTTATACCGAGGATGATGGTGCTACATGGACAGAGCTTCCTATGGATGCTACGGTGTCTATGAATATGTGGGGATTTTCTGCAAGCATTCTGAGAGAACTGAAGGACAGATTCCCATTATTCCTGAAAGAAAATGTGGAAAAGAATCCTCTGAAATGCGAATATTTCCTTCCATTTGTTGTAGATGAGCTTCTTGGCGAGAAGAAAGCAACTGTCAAAGTTCTGAAATCTATGGACAAATGGTATGGAGTTACCTATAAAGAAGATAAGCCGGTAGTAGTTGCTGCAATTCAGAAGCTGAAAGATGACGGTCTTTATCCTCAGAAGCTTTGGGAGGAAAAATAAGTGGGAAAAACAAAAGATGTAAGCCATCAGGAACTGATGGAAGTAATCAACAGCTTTGATTTTGGCGGTAAACTTGAAGAGGTTGGCATATTTGGAAATGGCCACATTAATGAGACTTACTGTGCTGTATTTTCCACAGAAGCCGGACAGAAGCGCTATATTCTCCAGAAAATGAACAAGCAGATTTTCAAAGATCCTGTTGGTCTTATGGAGAATATCAGTGGTGTCACCTCCTGGCTGAAGAAGAAAATCCTGGAAAATGGCGGGGATGCAGAGCGCGAAACCCTGAATATCGTAAATGACCGTGCTGGAGCTCCTTATTTTGTAGATAAAGAGGGAGAATACTGGAGAGCGTATCTGTTTATAGAAGATGCAACCTGCTTTGATCAGGTGGAAAATGACGAGGATTTTTACCAGAGTGCTCTTGCATTTGGTAATTTCCAGCGCCTTCTTGCTGATTATCCGGCAGATACTCTTCATGAGACAATCCCGGATTTTCATAATACAGTGAAGCGATTTGCCAATTTTAAAAAGGCTGTGGAAGAGGATGCATGCGGACGGGCGGCTGATGTTCAGAAGGAGATACAGTTTGTCCTGGAAAGAGAGCAGCTGGCCCATACACTTGTGGATTTACAGGATGCAGGTAAGCTGCCTCTTCGTGTAACGCACAATGACACAAAGCTGAATAATATCATGATCGACAATGCTACCCATAAGGGAATCTGTGTGATCGATCTGGACACGGTAATGCCGGGACTTTCTCTGAATGATTTTGGTGATTCCATCCGTTTTGGCGCAAGCACGGCAGCAGAGGATGAGCAGGATATTTCCAAAGTGTCCTGTGACCTTCATCTGTTTGAGGTGTATGTAAAAGGATTTCTGGAAGGCTGCGGCGGTGCCCTCACAGATTTGGAGGTGGAAATGCTTCCGATGGGTGCAATCCTGATGACCTTTGAGTGTGGAATGCGTTTCCTGGCAGACCATCTGGAGGGAGATCATTATTTCCGCATCCATCGAGAGAATCAGAATCTGGATCGTGCAAGAACCCAGTTCAAGTTGGTGTGGGATATGGAACAGAAATTATCTGAGATGAAAGCTATTGTAGAAAAATATAAATAGTGGTATTCTAAACTTGGCAGGCATAAAAAATGCCTTCCAGGTTACTAATAAGGATTGCAAAGAATGGACATAAACCATCACAGTTGCTGTTTGCGGATAACATTCCGTGGAGTGCTGTGAAAAGAGAAAACAGCAGAAGGTTATTTGTTTATTGATTGTGATGAATGGTGGGAACTTTGCAGCAAACGAGGAGGAAAATATCATGGCAATTTTAGTAACAGGCGGTGCAGGATACATTGGAAGCCATACAGTTGTAGAACTTCAGAATTCCGGTTATGACGTAGTAGTTCTGGATAATCTGTCTAATTCCAGCGAGAAGGCCCTTGACAGAGTTTCCAAGATCACAGGCAAGCCGGTTAAATTTTATAAAGCAGATATCCTGGACAGGGAAGCCCTTGACCAGATTTTTGACAAAGAAGACATTGACTCCTGTATTCATTTTGCCGGACTGAAGGCTGTTGGAGAGTCCGTTGTAAAGCCTTGGGAATATTATGAGAATAATATTGCAGGAACCCTGACTCTTGTAGATGTAATGAGAAAACATGGTGTTAAGAATATTATTTTCTCTTCCTCTGCAACTGTATATGGAGATCCGGCACAGATCCCGATCACAGAAGAATGCCCGAAAGGACAGTGTACCAACCCATATGGCTGGACCAAATCCATGCTGGAGCAGGTTCTTACAGACATCCAGAAAGCAGATCCGGAGTGGAACGTAATGCTGCTTCGTTATTTTAATCCGATCGGTGCCCACAAGAGCGGAACCATCGGCGAGAACCCAAATGGTATCCCGAACAACCTTATGCCATACATCACACAGGTTGCTGTTGGCAAGCTGAAAGAGCTTGGCGTATTCGGTAATGACTATGACACTCCGGATGGAACCGGCGTGAGAGATTATATCCATGTAGTAGATCTTGCCAAAGGTCATGTAAAAGCGCTTAAAAAGATCGAGGAGAATCCTGGACTTGCAATCTATAACCTTGGCACAGGAAAAGGCTACAGTGTTCTTGATATTGTGAAGAATTTCGAAGCTGCAACAGGCGTTAAGATCCCATATGCGATCAAACCACGTCGTGCAGGCGATATTGCTACCTGCTACTGCGATGCTTCCAAGGCAGCGAAAGAGCTTGGCTGGACAGCTGAGAATGGCATCCGTGAGATGTGCGAGGATTCCTGGAGATGGCAGAGTAATAACCCGAATGGTTATGAAGACTAATGATTCGGAATTTAATTTTTGATGTTGGAGATGTACTGGTGGAGTATCGCTGGTTTGAGATGCTGACCAGGGACTACGGCCTTTCTGAAGCTGAGGCGAAGAGAATTGGCGAGGAAATGTTTGACAATGAGATCTGGGTACAGGGACTTGACGGAGGAAGGCTGAGCCTTGAGGAAGCCATTCATCAGTATGAACTGAAGTACCCGGACGATGTGGATGTGATGGGCTGGTTCCTTCGAAACGGAGAGCAGATGGCTGTAAAGCGTCCGGAGGTCTGGGACAAGGTTGCAGCGCTAAAGGAAAAGGGTTATAAGATTTACCTGCTTTCCAACTACTCAGAAGAACTGTTCCATGTGCACACCAAGAGAGCGAAATTCCTGGATGTGCTTGATGGGGGAGTTGTTTCCTATCAGGTTCACGCCCTGAAGCCAGACAGGGAGATTTATGAAATTCTTCTGGAGAAATATAGCCTGAAAGCAGAAGAGTGTCTGTTTTTCGATGACCGCATGGATAATGTGGAAGGTGCGAAGAAGGTTGGAATTCAGGCGATACAGGTGACATCCAGAGAGATGCTGAACGAAACATTAGATGAAATGCTTACAAAATAAATGAGGCCGCCCCTTCGGGGGCGGCTTTTTTCCAGAGCGTGTCTGAAAAAGTCTTTCTGCAAGATGTGCGTCACAATTTGTGGGAGATTGCGGGGATAATTTTTCAGACGCGCTCTGGTTATTAGAAAATAAAAAATGCCCAGAGCCGGAATCGAACCAGCGACACGAGGATTTTCAGTCCTCTGCTCTACCAACTGAGCTATCTGGGCATTTATAAGTTCTCTGAACTTACAGTGCATATAATAGCATAGAAACTGCTCTGACGCAACAAAAATTTCAAAAAATCTGTAAATTCCAAAAATTCACCTTGTAAAAACCACGCCTTGCTTTTCATATATAGTAATGTTAGAATGGCAGTGTGATAAAAATCGGGAGGATTTATTGGTGGAAAAAAATTTAAAAAAATATACTTTGCCGGTTATCGCTGCTATTTTAACAGTGTTTGCTCTTTCCATGACGGGCTTGTATGCTGGTTCGGCAGATAATCCGGGAGAAACATTTCTTTCTTTATGCAAGAAAGAGATGACAGGAATCGGAATTGACAAACTGGTGGTTCTCATTGCGATCATTGCATTGTACATGAAATGCTGGAGGAATTTTTGCAGAAGCTGTAAATGGATCACTCATCTGATCGCCGCCATGTTTTCTGTTTTTATGCTGATCGGAATGTCCTTTTCCGTGCAGGGAAACTGGTCCTTCTTTACAGCTGGGAGAAATCAGATTCTGATCGCATTGCTTACATGGGCAGGATTCTTTTTTCTGTTTGATATAGTGATCAGTCTTTTATATGCATATGGAGAGAAGCATCCTTTTCTGCACAGCAGGAATATAAAGAAATTTCCGGAATTTATGGAAAAACACTACCTTCTGGTAGCATTTTTGCTGATTTTGGCAGGATGGCTTCCCTATATCCTGATCTTCTGGCCAGGAAGTGTTCCCTATGATGGCTTCCGGCAGCTGAATATGTTTGCCGGAAATCAGAGATTTACAAACAAGCATCCATGGGAATTAAGCCTTATAATGGGAGCCTTGATGACAATTGGAAATGTGATCAGTGATAACTGGGGCATTTTCATGGTGGTTGGTGTGCTGGCACTGATTTATGCGGTATGTTATGCCACTGTTTGCTATAAACTGAAATCATGGGGAGCACCAAGATGGTTCAATATCTGCTGCATTGCATTTTTCAGTCTTGTGCCTGTATTTGGAGCTTATTCCCAGACGATCATTAAGGATGGAATTTTCAGCGCCTTGTTTTCCCTTTTCATGGCGATCTATGTGGAATGCTGTATTCCTACCCTTCGGGAAAAAAGTGGTCAGTCTTTAAGACAGCAGCTGACAGTGCTGTTTCTGGCTGGCTTTGGCATGTGCATTACCAGAAATAATGGAATTTACATGGTGCTTCCTGCATTTATCCTGTTATTCTTTTTCCTTGGAAAAAAACGCAGACTGTATGCAGTTGGAATGGTGATCCTTGTGACAGTGGGCTACATGGGGCTTCAGAAAGAAGTGGCACCTAGACTATACATTGGTAATTTCCCATCCAGAGTATTTTTCTCAATTCCTATGCAGCAGACAGCCAGATATCTGAAGGAATATCCGGATGATGTGACAAAGGAAGAAGCTAAAGCAATTGACGGGGTGATGGAGTATGATGAGATTGCGGATCTGTATAATCCGGAACTATCTGATCCGGTAAAGGCAACTTATCGCGGCGGACATATTACCATGGCGAAGCTGAAACGCTACTTTAATGCCTGGTTCAGCATGTTTCTGAGACATCCGGGGGTGTATATAGAAGCCACACTTCATAACAGCTATGGATATTATTACCCATTTCATAATTGCACCGCGCAGAGCTCCTACCGATTCTATACAGTAAATGAGCCACTGATTGAAGAGTCAGATTATCATCAGATCTTTTCCGCAGAGACAAGGAATCAGCTGAAACGCTATGCCGATCTGTGGAGTCAGATTCCAGGTCTTGCGCAGATCTGCAATGCGGGAACCTACACATGGATCGTGATTCTGCTCCTTGGATATCTGATCTACAGGAAGCGCTGGAAAGGAATCCTGGTATTGGCTGCCCCGGCGCTGAATGTGGCAATCTGTATAGCTTCTCCGGTAAACGGTCTTCTGCGTTATGCGTTTCCGTTGATGGCGTGTATGCCAGCTGTGATATTCTGGGGACTGGCTTATGCAGAGAAGGCTATAGACGATAAAAGAACCGATGAAAAATGAAAAGTCTGAATTTCTTTTATAGAAAGTATATTGTCAGGTAACTATTTAGCAAGTACCCTTTCGGGAAGGGTATAACTGTGAAGATACTGAACAGTTACATTGTAAATAACAATATGTGGAAATGATTGGAATCATGAGAAAGGCAGGTGATTCTGAAGTATATGGAAAAAATAATCATTATCGGTGCCGGCCCGGCAGGAATTTCTGCAGCTTTGTATGCTGCCCGGGCAAATATGGATCCACTGGTGATCAATAACGGCATTGGTGCTTTGGAAAAAGCAGAAAAAATAGAGAATTATTATGGTATGGAACATCCTGTTTCCGGGAAAGAATTATTTGAGACAGGACTTGCACAGGCGAAAGCATTAGGCGTGCGGATCCTGGAGGCACAGGTGCTCGGGATTGGCGGGTTTGATACTTTTACAGTAAAGACAACAGCAGGTGATTTTGACACCATCAGCGTGATCCTTGCCACAGGAAGCAAACGAAAGGCTCCTGCAATTCCGGGGATTAAGGAATTTGAGGGAAGAGGTGTCAGCTACTGTGCTGTGTGCGACGCATTTTTCTACAGGGGAAAGAATGTTGCTGTACTTGGAAACAGCGACTTCGCTCTTCATGAGGCAGAAGAACTGGCACCTATGGCCGGTTCTGTTACCATTTACACAGATGGGAAAGAACCGGAGTTTTCCAGGAAATCTTCTTTTGCGGTGAATACAATGAAAATTCAGTCTGTAGAGGGAGAAGAGAAGGTGGCCGGACTGCGTCTGATCTCTCAGTCTGAGACAGATGCAAAATCAGATACTGACGGAGAGAAGAACCTTCAGCTTTTGCCAGAAGGAAAAAAAGCTGAAATGGAAGCTTCAGAGCTCCATAACCAGGAGAGTCCGGTAAGGGATTCCACGGAGTCATTTATCCCGGCAGACGGCGTTTTCGTAGCGCTTGGAACTGCAGGAAGCGCAGAGATGGCAAGGCAGATGGGCGCGGCACTTACTGAGAAAGGCAACATCAAGGTAAATGAAAAGATGGAGAGCACCATTCCGGGGCTTTTTGCAGCAGGTGACTGTACCGGCGGTCTTTTGCAGGTGGCAAAGGCAGTTTATGATGGCGCTCAGGCAGGACTTAGTGCAAACCAGTATGTGAGAAACAGACAAAAAAAGTAAAATTGCGGCGTGAAATCAGAGATAAGAATAGACCGATAGAAAGGATGGATCAATTATGGCAAAAGTAATCACAACACAGAATTTTGAAGAGGAAGTATTAAAATCTGAGAAACCGTTTCTTCTTGATTTCTGGGCAACCTGGTGCGGACCATGCATGCGTCAGGGACCAATCGTGGAGGAACTGGGAGAGGAAGGCTATGCAGTAGGAAAGCTTGATGTAGACCAGAACATGGAGCTTGCACAGCAGTTCCGGGTTATGAGCATTCCTACCCTGATCATTTTCAAGAACGGAGCAGAAGCACACCGTCTGGTTGGTCTTACAGATAAAGAAGAGTTAAAGAAACTTCTGGACGAGTAAGAATGATGAAGATATTACTTGCAGCATGTAATGCAAAATATATACATTCCAATCTGGCTGTCTTTAACCTGAAAGCCTGCGCAAAAGAATATGACAGCAATGTTGTACTTCGGGAATACACCATCAATCAGCAGAAGGATGACATTCTGAAGGATATTTACAGATGTCATCCGGATGTGATCTGCATATCCTGCTATATCTGGAATATTACTTTTGTGCGGGAACTGATGCAGGATCTGAGAAAGATCCTGCCGGATGTTCCTTTCTGGGCGGGAGGCCCGGAGGTATCGTATGATGCAGAGGAATTTCTGAAAAAGAACCCGGCATTTGATGGTGTAATGGTTGGAGAAGGAGAAGAGACTTTCCTGGAACTGGTGAAGCACTATGTGAATGGAAGTCCTTCTCTGGAGAAAACCACCGGACTTGTGTACTGTAAACCAGACGGTACAATTCAGAATAACGGATGGCGGAAGATCATGGATTTAAGCAGGGTACCTTTTGCTTACGAAGATCTGAAGGATTTTGAAAACCGTATTATTTATTATGAGAGCAGCCGAGGCTGTCCTTTTTCATGCAGCTATTGTCTGTCATCTGTGGACAAGAAACTGCGTTTTCGCGACCTGGAACTGGTAAAGAAAGAACTTCAGTTTTTCCTGGATCACAAAGTGCCACAGGTGAAATTTGTGGACAGAACCTTTAATTGTAAGCACGATCATGCAATGACCATCTGGCAGTACATAAAAGATCATGATAATGGAATTACCAATTTCCACTTTGAGATTTCAGCAGATTTGTTGAGGGAAAATGAACTGGAATTGATGAGTACCATGCGTCCGGGGCTGATCCAGCTGGAAATCGGTGTACAGTCCACAAATCCGGACACTATTCGTGCTATCCACAGGACTATGGATTTTCCGAAGCTGGCAGGGATTGTAAACCGTATCCATAGTTTTAAGAATATTCACCAGCATCTGGATCTGATCGCTGGTCTTCCTTATGAGGATTATGACAGCTTTCACCGGTCCTTTAATGATGTTTATGCACTTCGTCCCCAGCAGCTTCAGCTTGGATTTCTGAAGGTTCTGAAGGGCTCTCATATGAAAGAGATGACAGAAGAATATGGCATTGTGCATAAAGAACTGGAGCCATATGAAGTACTGGGAACCAGGTGGCTGCCATATGAAGACATTTTGAAGCTGAAAATGGTGGAAAGTATGGTGGAACTGTACTATAATAGTGGACAGTTTCAGAATACCATCGCCTGTGTGGAGCCTTTGTTTGAGGATGCTTTCACATTGTATGAGAAGCTGGGACAGTTTTATGAGAAAAAAGGTTATTCAGAGATTTCCCATTCCAGAATGCGCAGATATGAGATTCTGCTGGAGTTTGTGAAGGAAGAACTGGAAGAAAAATCCGTAGGAAAATCTGGAAATCAGGATCCTGAGGTGGAGAATCCTGCGGGAAAAACTGCGGAAGATTGCAGAGGAATGGAAACTGCAACCTGGGAAAAGGTGGCAGACAGCATGATCTACGACCTGTATCTTCGCGAAAACCTGAAAAGCCATCCATCCTTTGAGTATGACCAGAAGCCTTATGAGAAAGCAGTCTGGGAGTACAGGCGCCAGGAAAAGGTGCCAAAGACAGCGCATATTGAGGTGTTCCGGGATGGAAAAATATTGTTGTTTGATTATGAAAACCGGGATCCACTGCTCCATAATGCGGCAGTGAAGGAAATTCAGATATAATAAAGAAAGGGTGTAACTGTTCGGCTGGCCGTATTGACATGGCGTATATTTGTAGTCTGTAAAGTGCCGGATGGTTATGAGAGGTTAAAAAATTATGGGAATGTTTGATCCAAAGAAAAGAAAACTTGTAACTGCGATCATTGCTGTTATTCTTGTTCTGGCAATGGTAGTTCCTACTGTCATTTCTCTTCTTCTGTAGGGAAAAGAGAAAATGAGGCTTGGAAAAGCGGCTATGGAAGCACTGCAGGCTGAAATCAGCGGGCTTCTTACGCCTGGAAACGAACTGGTGGTGGCTGGAGCCATTGCTCTTTACGGCACAGCGCAGATTGCAAGGGAAAAGCATGAGATTTTAAGAGAGCATTTTTCAGAAGGTTTTTTGCGGGAGGCAGAGAATCTGAGAACCCTTTACGGGATAGCGGATGAGATAAATGTAAAAGAAGCTGGCGCTACCGCTTTTTATGCAATGGGCGAGGGCGGTTTTCTGAGTGCTCTGTGGAAGATGGCGGAGGCTTCCCAGGTGGGACTGGAAATGGATTTTTCCAAGGTACCCATACGCCAGGAAACAATTGAAATTTGTGAAATCTTTGACATTAATCCTTATAAGCTGAATTCGGAAGGGGCTGTTCTGATCGGTATTCCGGCAGGAGAAGCATTGGTGCAGGAGCTTCGCAGAATGGGCATGATGGCAGCCGTGATTGGACAGACGAATGCTGGAAATGACAGAATGCTTTACTACAACGGGAATGGCAGGTATCTGGAGCGGCCGGCTAAAGACGAGATATATAAGATTCTGCCTTAAAATCGAAATAAAACTGCAGTAATTACAGGAGAGTATAAAAACTATGGGAACATTAAACATTGTACTTCATGAGCCGGAGATTCCGGCAAATACAGGAAATATAGGACGTACCTGTGTGGCTACAGGAACCAGGCTCCATCTGATCGAGCCGTTGGGATTTTCATTAAGTGAGAAAGCACTGAAACGTGCCGGAATGGACTACTGGAAAGATCTGGATGTAACTACTTATCTGGATTATGAAGATTTTCTGGAGAGAAATCCTGGAGCGAAGATTTATTATGCGACTACAAAAGCTCCTCAGACTTATGCGGATGTGAAGTATGAGGACGACTGCTTTATCATGTTTGGCAAGGAGAGTGCAGGAATCCCGGAAGAGCTTCTCCGTGACAATCAGGAGACCTGCGTAAGGATTCCCATGCTGGGAGAAACAAGATCTCTGAATTTGAGTAATTCGGTTGCCATTATTCTTTATGAAGCCTTTCGTCAGCATGACTTTGCCCATCTGAAACTGGAGGGGCATCTGCGCAAGTATGACTGGAAATAGTAAAAGACCTGGAGCTTTTTTCGAACACGCTCCAGGTCTTCGTTTATAAAAAGAATTGCTGAATAATTTATTTTGCTTTCTTTAAAGTAAAAATGAATTCTGTTCCAACACCTTCTGTGCTGATCACATTAATATTCTGATTATGAGCTTTGATGATCTCTTTTACAATAGAAAGCCCAAGTCCTGTACCTTTCCGGTCTTTTCCGCGGGAGGTATCTGTCTTGTAAAATCTGTCCCACACCTTGGACAGGCTGTCCTTGGGGATTCCCACTCCGTGATCCTTCACAGAAACGAAAACCTTATCATTTTTTACGGATGTTTCAATGTTGATCGAGGAATTGTCATTACTGAATTTGATTGCATTGTCCAATAAATTGTACAGTACCTGCTGAATCTGTTCCATATCTGCCTCTACGAACAGCTCTCTTCCGGAAAGCAGCAGTTCCAGGTCAATATTCTTTTTGGAACAGATTACCTCAAAAGTATTGGCAGTATTTTTGATCACATCATTAATATCAAATTTGCGGATATTCATCATCCGTTTCCGTTCATCCAGATCATTCAGCACCAGAAGGCTTCGCGTCAGTTTTTCCAGACGGTCAGCTTCATGGGAAATGATGTTTAAATATTTGTCCTGTAATTCCGGGGGAATGGTGCCATCCAGAATTGCCTCCACATATCCTTTGATGGAAGTCAGAGGAGAGCGGAAATCGTGGGAAACATTAGCAATAAAGGTGCGCTGGTATTCTCCGTTCTGGTTGATCTTGTCTGCCATGTAGTTCAGGGTTTTGGCAAGATAGCCCATTTCGTCCTCGGATTTCACTGGAATGCGATAACTCAGATCTCCGTTGGCATATTCGGATGCCCCTTTGATGATCTGCTCCATTGGAGTATGGATCCATTTCTGATAGCAGAGAAGGAGCAGTCCGCACAAGGCATACACGGCAAAAAAAACCATCTGAAGAATTCCAAGAAGACCGCTTCGTTTCTGATAAAGCTGCTGCATGTCATAATGGTAGGTAACATAGCCTTCTGTTACACCGGAATTTTCCACCGGTATCATCACATTAAGATGGGGACTGGAAAAATAGCCATAAAAATTACTGATCTGATATTGGGTATTAAGCCAGGAATCCAGATCAGAATAGGGTATGGAAATTGTGTTTGCAGCAGAGACTTTTTCAGAGGATGCTCCATTCTCTGGGATTTTATCTGTTTCTGAAGTCTGAACTTCAGAATCGGCAGTGGATTTCGCAGAACTGAAGTTATATTCCAGATTTGAGGACTGCACGATCACATGGAAATTTTTATCCAGGATCAGTATCCCGGCTTCCTCTCCGGAAGCCAGAATATCCATAATCTTTTCCAGTTCTTTGCTATCATTGTCTGCAACCTGCTGTACAGTGACAGCATCAGAAGCAAATCGTACAGCACTGTCATACAGCCTTGCGCCAACTTCTTCTTCCAGATAGGTTTCCACGAAATGAGAGCCACCTGCTGTAGCGAAAAGGAAGCCTACAATTCCAATGAAAATGTAACTGCAGATCAGTTTGCTGTGAACCGTTTTTCTCATTCGTTTTTTACCTCAAACTTGTATCCGATTCCCCAGACTGTAGAAATAGACCAGTTCGGATGATCTTTGATTTTTTCGCGCAGACGTTTAATGTGAACGTCTACAGTTCTGGTATCGCCAATATATTCGTAGCCCCAGATGTGGTCCAGAAGCTGCTCTCTGGTGAATACCTGATTGGGTGAGGAAGCAAGGAAATAGAGAAGCTCCAGCTCCTTAGGCGGCATGTCTACCTGTTTTCCCATATAAGTAACGGAATAGTTGGTAAGGTTGACAATAAGATCCGGATAAGTGGCACATTTCTCATCGCTTACAACTGCAGCCTGTTTGGGCTGGAAACGGCGTAGAACTGCACGGACACGGGCAACCAGTTCTTTTGAATCAAAAGGCTTGATAATGTAGTCGTCGGCGCCAAGCTCCAGGCCAAGTACCTTGTCAAAGGTTTCTCCTTTTGCGGAAAGCATAATGATCGGCACGTCTGAGGTGTGGCGGATCTCACGGCAGACCTGATAGCCGTCAATACCTGGAAGCATCAGATCCAGAAGAATTAGGTTCGGGCGAAAAGTCTGAAATTCTTTTAAAGCCAGCTCGCCATCGTTTACAATTTTTGTTTCGAAACATTCTTTGGTAAGATACAGAGAAATCAGCTCTGCAATATTGTTGTCATCATCGACAATGAGGATTTTCTGTTTAGCAACCATAGTTTCTCCTTATAAAATATAGTTATTTCTTAAATTCTACAATGGTAACACCAGCATCTCCTTCGCCAAATTCAGCCAGGTGGAAATCTGCCACATGCTTCTGGCGGCGGAGATAATTGTGTACTCCTTTTCGAAGGGCACCGGTACCTTTACCATGTACGATACGCACGCTCTTTAAGTGTGCCAGATAAGCGTCATCCAGATATTTATCCAGTTCTGCCACAGCCTCATCTACAGTTTTTCCAAGAAGATTGATCTCTGTGGAAACACTGGTAGACTTGGACATGCGGATTTTGCCTGCTCCTGTTCTGGAAAGTCCAGGAGTGTTGATAACTGGTTCGTCAACAAGCTCCAGGTCAGAAATATGAACTTTGGAACGGATGATACCCATCTGTACAAAAAGAAAGCCTTTGGAATCGGGATGACTGCTGACAGTTCCTTTCAGATTCATGCTCAGTACCTGAACGGTGTCTCCAAGGGAAAGATCCTTAGGCTTCAGCTCTTTTTTCGGTTTCTTTACGGTGGTGTTTATGGACATGCCCTTTTCGGCTTTGTTCATGCGGTTTCTAAGATTCTGGCGTTCTTTTTCAATGGCAGCAGTGTCCACGTGATCTTTCTGGAATTTGTGGAACATTTTCATGGTCTGATCTGCGTATTCCTTAGCATCTGCAAGAATCTTACGGGCTTCTTCGTTGGCTTCGCGCAAGATCCGCTCTTTACGTTCGTCCAGCTTCTCCTGCTTGGACTCTAACTCCTGTTTCAAGGAAGCAATCTGGGTTTTGTAACGCTCTGCTTCCTGACGCTCGTTTTCGATGATCACGCGGCTGTTTTCCAGGGAGGTAAGTACATCCTCGAAGGACTCTTCCTTCTGGCTGATCTGATCTTTGGCGCGCTCAATGATAAAGTCCGGAAGACCAAGTTTGGAAGAAATCGCAAAGGCATTACTCTTTCCAGGAACACCGATGAGCAGACGGTAAGTAGGACGCAGGGTTTCCACATTAAACTCACAGCAGGCATTTTCAACGCCGTCAGTGGACAGGGCATAAACTTTCAGTTCACTGTAATGGGTGGTTGCCATAGTGCGGATGCCCTGTTCATGCAGGAAGGACAAAATGGAGATGGCAAGTGCCGCTCCTTCTGTCGGGTCGGTACCAGCGCCAAGCTCATCAAAAAGCACCAGAGAGTCCTGATCTGCTTTTTTCAGGAAAGACACTACGTTGGTCATATGTGAGGAAAAGGTACTGAGGGACTGCTCGATGCTCTGCTCATCCCCGATATCTGCGTAAACCTCACGGAAAACAGAAAGCTCGGAGCGGTCCAGGGCTGGAATGTGAAGTCCCGCCTGTCCCATCAGGGTCAGAAGACCAACTGTCTTAAGGGAAACGGTTTTACCACCGGTGTTTGGTCCGGTGACAACAAGGAGGTCGAAGTCTTCTCCAAGACGGATGTCAATGGGAACGGCTTTCTTCCTGGGAATGAGCGGGTGGCGTGCCTGTTTCAGGTGAATGCGTTTTTCTGTATTGAAAATGGGTTCTGTGGCATTCATATCCAGTGCAAGTCCTGCTCTGGCAAAAATGAAATCCAGCTGGATCATAATGTCAAGGTCTGCGCGAATGGCGTCCACATTCTGGGCGGTCTGTTCACTTAGGGTAGCGAGAACTGCCTCGATCTCTTTCTGTTCCTGAAGCTCCAGCTCGCGGATGTCGTTGTTTAGTTTGACAATCGCCAGAGGCTCAATGAATAAAGTGGAGCCGGTGGAAGACTGGTCGTGGATCATACCTGGAACCTGGCCTTTGTATTCGGCTTTTACCGGGATACAGTAGCGGCCATTTCGCATGGTGATAACGGAGTCCTGAAGGTAATTACGGGCACTTCCGTTTACCAGGGAGGCCAGCTGGGTGTGGATGCGGTCATTGGCAACCTTCATGCTGCGGCGTACATGCATCAGACCGGCACTGGCGTCGTCACTGATTTCGTCCTGGGAAATGATGCAGCGGCGGATTTCGGCTGAGAGGGGAGTCAATGGCTCCAGACTCTCAAACATGCCGTCCAGAGAGTCTTCTCTTGCATCTCCGCGCTCATTTCGGGAGTAGGCTTTGACACGGTTGGTATTTTCCAGGAGTCCGGCAATGGCAAGGAGTTCGGAAATTCCAAGGGAGCTTCCGATTTCCAGACGTTTCAGTGAGCCGCGCACGTCTTTTACGCTTCCAAAGGAGATGTTTCCTTTCTGGAAAAGGCGTGTGAGGGCGTCTCTGGTCTGGGTCTGCATATGACGGATTTCGTAAACATCTTCAGAGGGCAGAAGGTGCCTGCACAGGTCTTTCCCCATCTGGGAAGAAGCCTTCTCTGTCAGTTGGTCGATAATCTTGTAGTATTCAAGTGATTTTAAAGCTTTTGGATTCATAATATCTCCTATAAATCAATTGCTATTTAGTTGATTAAAAGTTCTTCAATGCGGACGCATTTGGACAATGTGTATTACTCACTCGCCGGCGCAACGCTCCGATGAACTAATCGCTAACTGCGACTAATGCGTTCGGGAGAGCCCTCACGCATAAGTCTTCGTAAGCGCTGGATTTCATCTGCGCTAAGAACGCGCCTGAAATGGCTCGCTGGAGTAATACACATTGCCCAAATGCTGTGTACTGGCTGGGACTTGCTGGTTGGTAAGAACTTTTAACGAAGGGGGGGAGGGTGAGTGACTGGTTTCCCTATACTTTCTTGACAACGATAGATTAGAAAAAACAATAAAGTTGCGGGATACCAACTACTTCACCCCACCCGCGTTGTTGTCGTTACTGTTTCTTTCTTCCCTTTCCAGTAACCAGCGATTTTGCAATGTATATTCGCAAGCCGCGCATTTCAGGAGCGGTTTTAGTGGAGGCGAGATCCATGACTTACGGAGACTTAGGCGCGAAGGCTTTCCTGAGCGTCTTAGTCGTAGTTAGTCATTAGCTTGCCGGAACGTTGCGACGCGCGGCGGTGAATATACATTGTGAAATCGCGTCCGGAATAACGACCAATCCACAAAATAGCAAATTTGTAAACAATAATTACTGCACACCTTATTGTACATGATTTTTAGGGACTTGAAAAGGAAAAAGTGGGGTGAAATTCATAAAATGTTCATAAATATTTGTTATGATACAAAAGATTGTAATGTCTGGGAAAACGGACGTGTCTTTTTTTAGAAAGGGAAGGAAATTATGCGTTTTTTAAACGAGTTACATGAAGGCGACCGGATCAGTGGCATTTATCTGTGTAAGCAGAAACAGCCGGCTGTGACCAAGAACGGAAAGCCTTATGAGAATATTATACTCCAGGATAAGACTGGAATGATGGATGGTAAGATCTGGGATCCGAATTCTCTGGGAATTGATGATTTTGACGCACTGGATTATATTGAAGTCATGGGAGATGTGACCAGCTTTGCAGGAGCTATGCAGCTGAATATCAAGCGTGTGCGCAAAGCAGGCGAGGGTGAGTACAACCCGGCAGATTATCTTCCAGTAAGTGAGAACAGCACGGATGATATGTACACCCAGCTGGTTGCCATGATCGGCACTGTGAAGAATACCTATCTGAATACACTTTTGAAGAAACTGTTTATAGAGGATAAAGAATTTTTGAAATCTTTTGAAGAGCATTCAGCAGCCAAGACCGTACATCATGGCTTTATAGGCGGGCTGATGGAGCACACTTTAAGTGTTGCCAGGCTTTGTGATTATATGGCATCTGCTTATCCGGTGATCAAGCGAGATCTGCTGATCACAGCAGCACTTCTTCATGATGTAGGAAAGACAAGAGAACTTTCTTCTTTTCCACTGAATGATTATACAGACGAGGGACAGCTTCTGGGACATATTATCATCGGAGCACAGATGATTCATGATCTGATTAAGGAGATACCGGACTTTCCACTGGATCTGGAGAACCAGCTGGTACATTGTATTCTGGCACATCATGGCGAACTTGAGTACGGTTCCCCTAAGAAACCTGCCATGGTAGAGGCAGTTGCCTTGAATCTTGCAGATAATACAGATGCCCGCATGGAGACTCTTACCGAGATTTTTGCGGCAGATAAGAGCAAGAAAGAATGGCTTGGATTTAACAGAATATTTGAATCTAACTTAAGAAAGACAGGAGAATGGTAATCTTTATGGAGTATCGTAAGAATGATATTGTTACGTTAAAGATTGAAGATTGCGGAATTGACGGTGAAGGTATCGGAAAGGCTGATGGCTTCACCGTTTTTGTCAAAGATGCAGTAATCGGAGACACAGTCCGCGCAAAGATCATGAAAGCGAAGAAAAATTACGGTTACGGAAGATTGGAGGAGATTATCACCCCATCTCCTGACCGTGTGGAGCCGAAGTGTCAGTTTGCAAGACAGTGCGGAGGCTGTCAGCTGCAGGCCCTTTCTTATGAGAAGCAGCTGGAATTTAAGACTTCCAAAGTCAGGGGACATTTGGAGCGGATTGGCGGCTTTACAGATATTCCTATGGAGAAAATCCTGGGAATGGAGCAGCCTTTCCATTATAGAAATAAAGCGCAGTTTCCAGTTGGAAAGTCAAAAGACGGCAGAATTATTACCGGATTTTATGCTGGTCGTACACATAGCATTATTGAGAATCGGGATTGTGCTCTTGGGGTAACACAGAATAAGGAGGTTCTGGACCGTGTGATCGCCCATATGGAGAAGTTCAACATCCAGCCGTATGATGAGAACACTGGCAAGGGTTTAGTGCGCCATGTGCTGATCAGATATGGCTTTTTTACGGATGAGATGATGGTCTGTCTGATCATTAACGGGGAGAAGCTTCCTGGCGAAGAGGCTCTGGTGAAATCTCTTTGTCAGATTCCGGAGACTGTCAGTGTGATGGTAAATGTGAATAAGAAGAGAAATAATGTGATTCTTGGGGAAAAGGTGCGGCTGCTCTGGGGACAGCCATACATTACAGACAAGATCGGAGAGATTTCCTATCAGATTTCGCCGCTGTCCTTTTTCCAGGTAAATCCTTACCAGACAGGGCGTCTTTATGGAAAAGCACTGGAATATGCACAGCTTTCCGGAAATGAGACTGTGTGGGATCTTTACTGTGGAATTGGAACCATTTCCCTGTTTCTTGCGCAGCAGGCAAAGATGGTAAGGGGCGTGGAGATCATTCCTGCAGCCATTGAGAATGCTAAAGAGAATGCACGCCTGAACGGATTTGATAATACGGAATTCTTTGTGGGAAAAGCGGAGGAAGTGCTTCCAGAGCAGTTTGCACGCACTGGTGAGCGTGCTGACGTGATTGTAGTAGACCCGCCGAGAAAAGGCTGCGACGAGACCTTGCTTTCTACCATTATCGAAATGCAGCCCGACCGGGTAGTTTACGTAAGCTGCGACAGCGCAACTCTGGCACGGGATTTGAAGTATCTTTGTGAAAGAGGCTACGAATTGAAGAAAGTCTGTCCGGTTGATATGTTCCCGAATACGGTGTCGGTGGAGACGGTATGTTTATTGTTCAAACTTCATTCAGACCATCATATCGAGGTAGAACTTGAGATGGATGAGCTTGATTTGACCGCTGCGGAGAGTAAAGCCACTTATGAGGAAATCAAGAAGTATGTATTGGAGCATACGGGATTAAAGGTCAGCAATTTATATATCGCACAGGTAAAGCAGAAATGCGGTATTATTGAGAGGGTAAATTATAACCTACCGAAATCAGAAAACTCCAGACAGCCGAAATGCCCGCCAGAAAAAGAAAAGGCTATAAAGGAGGCATTGGAGCATTTTTGTATGATTTGATGATATCAAATGGATAGTGTGATATTTTGAAATTATTTAACCTTTCGATTAGAAGTAAATATGAAAAATGAATGAGGGAAAAGATGCGAATACATGGTAGAAAAATTTTGGGATTTCCATGTGGAGATGTAGAAGTAGAGCAGCAAATATGTGATTTTTATATTGAAGAAGATAGCCATGAATTTGTAATTGAAGTTGATGATTATCCAATAGAAAAAGCATTTGATTTGCTATGTAGAAATGAATCACTACACAAAGAATGTTTATTTTGTGTTGATGAAAATGAAAAAGCTTTTACACTTTATAATTGCTATCTAATGCCGTTACAGATTCCTGTGAGACAAATGAAAATAATATGGAATAAATGTTTAATAGGATATCATATTGAAGATATACAAAGTGAAAAAATTAAATCAGCCGAGTATATTGTCCAGACGGATAAGAAGTATCCATTCCATATGTTTGTTGGGAAAAATTGTTTTGATATATTAAATGGAATAGTTCATATTAGCACTGATTGGAATCAAGAAAATACAAATATTGAAGGAGTAGCTATTTATATATCTGTGGAAGTGCCAGTAACAATTGCTATGGTAGAAAAAATTATTTTAAGATTGTTAGAAATTTACTTTTTGCAGATAGGTTTTTTTCCAAAGGTTGAGAAACGAAGAATGATTTCAGTGACTCAAAAAGAGTATTATTTCATAGAGGATTTTGCTGCTTATGGGAAAACTGCAAAAAAGAATATTAAGTTGGATTTTGTTTTAGACACGAAAAACAATTTAGCTTTTTCTGCTATTTATGATAAATGGTGGGGATTAAGAGAAAAAGAAGTTGTAACATTTAATTTGTTTTCATATCTAACAACGGAAAGTTCTCCTGTCAGAGAAGTACCAGTAGCAACTTGTATACAGTGTTTTGAGGGATATTTTCGTATTCATCATGCTGAGAAAATGCTTAAATTTTCAAAAGACACTAAAAATCAGATAAAGAAAGAAATATCAAAACTGTTGAGTTCTTCAGATAATTTGAAAAAGATTTGTGAAGAAAATGGAATTTTGCTTAAAGATATAATAACCAGTTTTAATCTAATGTCAGGTCATATTAATGAATACAGTCTAAAGGATATACTACAATATGCTGTCGAGAGTTATGATGCGACAAAACGTCTTTTTGAATATGAGAAAAAGACTAGAATAAACGATACAATGACATTACTGGATTTATTTATTAAAAAAGCGTCAGGACATAGGAATTGGCTATCACATTTAACTGAACAAAAGAGACGCTTTATAGGAAAAGAAATAGATTTAGCGGATAAAAAACTGAGGTTATTATTTAGATTAACACTATTATATGATATAGGAAGTGAAGTTACAGACACATCATTGGATTCCGCAATTATGAAAATTAATAAGTGGTATGACATTAATACACTTAGATGATAAATAGTAAGTATTGGAGAAGTGTAGAATTTAATGTTTTATTTCTCATTGCAGATTTTTAGTATCTTATCATTTCCGTATATAATAAAGTCAAAGGAAAACGGAGGTGGCATTTATGTTGGAAAAACTATATCATTTATATGTGGATAGCCAAGAAAGAAGCCTATTATTACATAGCCTTGTGGAGCTGAAAAATCAGCTTATACAACAGGGCAGATATACGGATTGTGTTGACGAGCTTATTTTTAAGGTCATAAATGCACTGACCAAGAGAATGAAAATTGAATATATCTAAGGCAGATTACGGAGCCGCTTATTCTTATTGATTGTTAAGAGTAAGCGGCTTTTTTGCATTCTCTGATACTGTTACATAGCCACCTTGACAAAGTGGCTAAATCTATGCGAAAGGAGGACGCACCTATGTCAAATTGCAAAGTGATTGCTCTGACAAACCAGAAAGGCGGTGTCGGAAAAACGACCACAGCGGTCAATCTGGGTGTGGGTCTGGCAAAGCAAGGCTCTAAGGTGTTGTTGATTGATGCCGATGCACAGGCAAATCTCACAATGGCTCTGGGCTATAATCGATCAGATGATATACCCATTACAATCTCTACTGTGATGCAGGACATCATGAGGAATGTATCTGACAGTCCAGAATAAAATACATTACGCAGTTTATAGACATACGGTGTCAGAACTGATCGTAGAAAGAACTGATCATACAAAGGAGCATATGGGATTAATCATCTGGGCAGATGCACCGGAGGAAAGGAGTAAGAAAAGCGATGTTAATTTTGCTGCAGGTCACGTCTGTTTGCATCTGTAAATTTGCCGTTCCGGGAGGTGTGGAACGGCTTTTGCTTTTTATTGCCTTATCCGCATTAGGAAACTGATCTACTTCAAAATTTGGTGGAGAATTGAGGAGGAAAGGTTGGATATGGGGGATTTTAGAATACTTGAACAAACAGTTATCTTCCTGTATAATGTTTACCCGTAAGAAACACAGGAAAGCATCCCTCATGAGATCGCAGAATTAAAATAATACTATTGGCAGATTTTATAAAAATGGATGTTGAAATTGTGTAAAATGCCAAAAAAGATAAGGGACTTTATAGGAACATAACAAAAGTGAATATTTTGTATAACAAAAGCGATTTTTATACGATAATAAGTCTATTGGAACTGTTTATTCTGCAAGGGGATTGATATGAATGAAACAAGACTCTGGGACACATAAGTCTAAATTTCCGGTTAGGAGACGTGAGAATGAAATTTAAAGAATTTGAATATATGCGTGCGATTGAAGCGAAAAAAAGTATAACAAAGGCAGCACAAATGCTGAATGTATCTCAGCCTGCAATCAGTAGATGTCTTATTAATTTGGAAAAGGAATTAGGAATTCAGCTTTTTGAAAAAATAGATGGAGATTATGTTTCAACACCTGCAGGAAAAATATACCTGGAGTTTGCAGCAGATATTACGAAAAGAAAAATTCAATTCGAATCAGATTTGAAAGAGTTGTTGCAGTATAAGCAGGGCGCATTATGTTTTGGCATAACGCCGGGGAGAAGTAAATCCCTAACGCCTATGGTTTTGCCTGAAATACGGAAGAATTTTCCTGAATTAAAAATAGAGATACATGAGGAGAATGTGCATAATTTGGAGGAAGCGCTGAGAAAAGGACGCATAGATGTAGCATTTTTCACATTGAGTGAACAAGAGAAAGCAGACGATAAATATTTGTATTACCAGATACTTGGAAAAGAAGAAATCGTGCTGACTGTAAAAAAAGGAACAGAAATTGCCTGCAAGCCTTTACGCAAAATTGGATTTCAATATCCCTGGGTAGAACTTTCATGTTTTGAAAAGTTTGCTTTTATTTTACTAAAAAAGAATATGAGATTGGGACAGATAGCAGAAGAAATTTTAAAAGAGAATCATATATCACCGGAAAAAATAGAAATAGCCGGTATCGAAACCGCACAAGAGCTTGTGGCAAATAGTTATGGGGTGTGTCTTTGTTCCAGTCTTGGAGTGAGAGAATATCAGAATAGATTAGATATTTATTCTTTCGGAAAACAGCCGGTTACCTGGAAGTTTGTAGCAGCATTGAGAATAGGAGGATATATGACAGAACCTCTAAAATATCTCATTCAGTTATATCAAACCGCAGCAGAAAGAGTTCAAGGAAAATATAACGAAGACGTATATACAATATAAGAAACTGTTATTTGATAAAAGAAAAAAACGAACATATAATACACCCATAAAGTTTGCGCAGCTTTATGGGTGGTTTCATTTTCAGAGGTTTTGAGATGGATATATCAGGAATTATGGGATTTGTCCTTATGATATGTATGACGTTGCTGGTGTATAAGATAAAGGTAAGTCTGGGAATTCTATTTATGACATTGCCGGTGATAGCAGGATTTTTATCCGGGTTTTCAATGGCAGAAATGAGTTTGTATATTTTAAAAGGAATTGAAAATGTGATTCCGGTAGCTTTGATGTTTGCAACTGCGATTTTATTTTTTGGGATATTAAATGAAACAGGAACTTTCACAGCAATAATCACAAAAATAGCAGGAAGGTTTCATCTAACCAGGAAGAATATTTTTCTTATGACTGTGTTCGTATCAGCAATCGCACATTTAAGTGGTTCAGGTGCAGTATCGTATTTGATTGTGATTACAACATGTAAAAGTATATACAACGAAAATAAAATTCCATTAACAAATTTGATGTGCCTTAGTTCTTTAACTTTTGGTGTTATGAATATGTTGCCATGGGCAGGACCATGCGGACGCCTTGCAGGAGTTTTAAATACAGATCCGGTTTCAATCTGGCGTTTGTGTATCCCGTCTCAGATATTTGGAATACTGATGGTGTGTGTAATTGCCTGTATTTTGTCAAACTATCAAAAGCTTTCGGATATTGATTCTTTGAGTGAAAATAATTGTAAGCAGTGTATTGCGAGAAATAAGCCGATTTTAATACAGCAAAGTAGAAAAAAATGCTGTTTGTCAGTGGGAATTATGACAATAATAATCATTTTGCTTATCATCACAAGAATCTCTTCGTGGATTGTTTTTATGATGGGATTATCTGTAATAAGTATCATTAATCTTAAAGAAGTAAAGAAAATGGAATTAATGAAATACATAAAATCAGCGGGAATCATGGCAGGAACAGTTTTGGCATCAGGCGTTATGGTTGGTGTTCTGACACAGAGCAGCATGCTGACAAGTATGTCAGAAATGATATCTGGATTACTTCCGGTAAGCATGAGAGAGCATATACATATTTTACTCGGGGCGCTGGCCAATCCCATAAGCTGGATCATGAGTGGAGAAGTAGAAATTTTTGGATTCATGCCAATTGCTGCAAAAATAGCATCAGAGTGTCAAATAGCAGTGGAAGTTACAGCCGCCGCATTTCTGATTCCATATAGTGCAGTTATTTTTGTACTTCCAATGACAGTATCTGTTCATCTTGGACTTTCTCTATGTGGCGTAAGTTTAAGAGAGCATATCCGGCAAACATATTTATGGACATTATTTTTAAGTATCACAATGTTGGGTTTTGCAATAATAATAGGGATACTCCCCTATTAGAAAAGGAAAAATATAAAAATGTCAGAGGTACATACGTATATTGAAACACTAAAAAAAATAGGAATAAACGGAATACAGATTATTCAAGACGGCCAAGAAATAGGTTGCTTCATGAAAAAGGAATATAAAAGACAAAATCAATATTCTATTACGAAAAGTTTTACCTCAGCGGCAGTTGGATTTGCAATTGAGGAGGGGCTTTTTGAATTAAACAGTAAGGTTTGCCAACTGTTTGATGAGGCAATAAAAATAGAAGATCCTTACTGGAATATGATGGAAATACGACACCTGCTTACTATGACAATGGGACTGGAAACACCGATTCTTATGGGAGACAGTAGAAAGACATTGAAAGAAAGTGACTGGGTATCCTATGTATTCAGACAAAAAGTAACAGAAAAACCAGGGACAGTGTTTCAATACAATAATGCAGGTCCATATCTTTTAGGCGTTTTGATTCAGAGAAAGACAGAAAAAAATCTGATAGAGTATCTTACCCCTCGCTTATTTGACAAACTGGAGATAAAACCACTGGAAGCGGAATTTTGCCCCAAGGGTTATGTCTTTGGTGCTGGGGGATTGCAAATGAATGTAAGAGAATTGGGAAAGTTTGGACAGCTTTATTTGCAGAGAGGCAAATGGAAAGGTGAACAGATTCTTTCAGAAAAATGGATTGAAGAATCAACAAAGAAACAGGTGGAATGTGGGGATTATAATAATTCTCAGGTTGACGGATACGGATATCTATTCTGGCATTTGAAGGGAGATGCATATATGGCGAATGGAAAATATGGGCAGTATTGCATTGTACTTTCAGATCAAAATTCTGTAATAAGTGTTAACTCACCGGAAACAGAACAGAGCGACAGGGTGGGTAGATACATTATGAAAAAATTAAAAGAAGGGAGAAGGAATAATGGAAAAGAATAAAAAAAAGTATGGATTGTTGGTTGCAGTGGCTCTTTGTGTGTGCTTATTAGGAGGGTTTCTTGCTAATCTTGCACAAACTGATTTTGGTAAAGTTACAAAAAAAACAATTTTATTTGAAAGCAATTCTGGACATACGATTAGTGCAGATGTATTGATTCCTAATGAGGCAGGAGAAGAAAATCCATTACCGGCAATTGTATGGGCGCATGGAGGAAATGCAAATAAAGAACGAAGTGATAATTTTCAGATTGAATGGGCGCGGCGAGGATACGTAGTAGTTTCCTTTGACTTGTATGGACATGGTGAATCGGAAGTTTTAAATGATACAGAATGGTTTGATAATGGACGAGGATTGTATGACACGGTTCAGTATGTTGCAACATTGCCTTATGTGGATGCAGATAGAATTGCAGTATCAGGACATTCCAGAGGAGGCAATACCATCCACGAGTCTGTTTTGCTGGACAATGAACTGGAAACACCGTTAATTAAGGCAATTCTTTATGTGGGACGAGATGCCATTTATCGTGATAATGAAACTGCATCATTTGGATATTTTCCGGGAAAAACCAATACAACACAGGCAGCTGAAAAAGGCGGAAATGGTGAATACTTCAATTATTATGGAAATCGAGATGTAGGTATTATTGCTGATAAATATGATGATTTTTCATTTAAAGAAAAAGATGAGGAAACAGGTGAGATGAAACCAAATCCTGAGTTTTTAAAATCTAACAATGCCAAATCTTTCTTGAATTTTGGTATTACGCCGGATGAGAAAACTGAGGATGGGTTAGAAGGCCAGTGGTATGAACAGGAAATAGATGGAAAAACAGCAAAACATATCATTTATATGCCGTTAGCAACACATGGAACATCAGTATATGTGCCTGACGCATGTACAGATGCAGTAGAATTTATGCAAACTGTAATTCCAACAGATAGTACGCTGAAAGCTGACAATCATATTTTTCCATTAAAAACATTAGGATGTTTAATGGGATTTGCGGGATTTTTTGTATTTGTAACAGGAGTAGCGCTTCTTTTGGTGCAGTATGAACCGTTTAAAGGTGTTAGTGCTGATCGCGATGCAACAATGAGACTGGCAGCAAATGATAAAAAAGGAAAAATATGGCTTACAGGTTGTCTGTTGGTTAATACCGTATTTCCGTTGCTCAGTGCGTTGGTGTTATTTCACTTTAAAGTGGATAAAGTGGTAGATGATTTTTTTATGCAGGGAATGCCGTTGTTCTATGGAGTATGGGGAACGGTAAATGCAATATTTGTAATCCTTACCACTATCATCTGGTATAATTGTTACGCAAAGAAAAATGGAATCAGTTTGGATTCCATTGATATGAGAACATCAGCTGCACAGATTGGAAAGACAATTGCGACAGCATTAGTAGTTACAGGTATGGCATTTGTCTTGCTCTTTTCAGTGAAATTTTTCTTTAATACAGATTTCAGATTTCTTTATTGGGCAGTACGTCCATTTAACGCAAGACGTATGTTGGAAGCTATGAAGCTCTTACCATTCTTTACAGTTGCATATGTGACAGCTTCTATTTTCATTAATTGTTTGAATTTTAATACATCTTTTGGAAAAACAGAAAGGAAAAATATTTGCCTTCTTGCATTTTTGAACATTCTGCCACCATTGCTTTTGGCGGTGGCTGGATATGGATACTTCTTTATTACAGGTGTGAATGGTTTTTATGGTACAAACAATCAGATATCTGACTGGATGGTAGCTCCATTAGTACCTATGCTTGTTACTCCTTTTGTTACAAGAGCAATCTATAAAAAGACGAGGAATCCATATTTAGGGGGCATAATTAATGCAGTAATTATAACTATTATGACATGTGTAAATGCACAGATAGTATTTCCGGCATAAGAGAAAATATAAAATCGAGCAACAAATATCCAAATGTGAACAGGTGGGTATTTGTTGCTCGAATATTTTATTTCAGTTGAGAAAGCGTCCAGAGAAGTTGTAAGCGTCATATCTTTTACATAAATTATATGATAAGCTCACCGACCAGGAGAAGACAGATGGCAGAATTATAATTTTTAAATAATATTCAAGCCGGACATTTATTAGACGCTTCCGGTAAGCGAACAATATTTTCGAGTCAATCATTTATAAGTCGCCAATGGTGGGCGGGCAATATATTTTGATAACAGAAATGCTCTGTATCTAACTTAATTATACGATTGACAGAGAAATGCGTCAATACGGAAAATAAGTATTGAAATTAGTTGGAACAAGTACTGAAATAAAGTTGGGACTATAAAACAAAGTTATATTGCGAGAAAAATTATGAAGAATAAAAAGATTAAATGCGATATATACCAGAGTATCCACAACCATGCAGATAGATGTCTACAGTTTGGATGCTTAGAAAGAAAAACTCAAGAGATATGCGGAATTTCAGAGAATGTTGGATAATGCTGAGAATGGAATAGATGAGGTACAGCTTGTATTGGTGTTCAAGCTTTCCTGATTTGGTCGTAATGCGGCGGATGTTTTAAATTCTTTGCAGAGGATGCAGGATTTTGAAGTGAATCTGATCTGTGTAGAAGATGGAATTGACAGCTCAAAAGATAGTGGAAAGCTGATGATTTACGTTCTGTCTGCGGTGACAGAGATTGAAGGATTGGAAAAGCAGCACAGGCAGTTGACCGGAGCAAAAGCAAGACTTGGACAGCAGATGGACAGTCTGGACATCATGGATAAATTTTATGAAAAGAAATATCAGGATATGGAGACACGCTTATATCGTCTATATGATGAAATTGAAGGCGTGGAGAATAGTATAGAAGAAGTTAAGAATCGCCTGCTGAATATCCGGCAACAGAAAATATCAGAAGAAAACGTCTATCAATTTCTTTTATATTTTGATAAACTATATGATAAGTTCACCGACCTGGAGAAGAAAGAATTTCTTAACAGCTTTGTGGAACAGGTGGACATTTACGAGCAGGAGCAGCCAGATGGCAGATTCCTGAAGCACATAAAGTTCCGTTTTCCGGTGTATTTTGGAGACAGAGAGACACAGGAACTTTGTTGGGACAACGAAAGTACCGTTGAAACTGTATGCTGCTTACAAAAAATATGAGAAAAGCCGAAAGGGCACTTGCTTCCAGAATTTCTGGAAAAGGAGTGCCCTTTTCTGATTTTTTTTGACTTTATATATCTGATAAGAGCTTTCACCAGAAATATTCCCAGCATCATAAATGTTGTTAATGGTCAATTTCGAAGCCAATCCGGCAGGCTATGTAAAATAAGCCCAGATCAAAACAATGACGGAAGGAGCTTATGCAACAGAATATGGAATTTGAGCGGTGCATTGATTTTCTGGTGAGGATGATCGATAAGTACGGCGATGAAGTCCTCCGGGATACTTCAAGGGATACTTCAAGGCATATTTCAAGGTATGCCTTTTGGGACCTTTTGCCGTTCTTACATTGACGGAAAAAAGACGCAGAGGTATAATAAAAAGAAGTTTACAGTCTTTTTACTATTAAAGTGGAGAGAGAGCATGAAATATAAAAGGATGAGGAAAAATGACAACCAAATACGAATTTAGAGACATTCTTCCAGAGGAGTTAGATCAGGTGATTCAGATCGAGCAGATCTGTTTTCCGCCAAATGAGGCCTGCTCTGCCAAGAGTATGAGAGAACGAGTGGCAAATGCACCAGAGACATTTATGGTTGCAGTGGATAAAGAAACAGGTAAAGTTGCCGGCTTTCTCAATGGGGTGGCAACAGACGAAGCAGTATTTCGTGATGAATTTTTTACGGATAGTACTCTTCACAATCCGGAAGGAAGGAACATTATGCTCCTTGGTCTTGATGTTCTTCCGGAGTATCGCCACCAGGGGCTTGCCCGTGAAATCATGACACAATATGTGGAAAGAGAACAAAAAAGAGGCCGCGAATGCCTGTATCTGACCTGTCTGGATAACAAAGTAGAGATGTACAAAAAAATGGACTACACCGACAACGGAATTTCCGGTTCCGCTTGGGGCGGGGAAGAATGGCATGATATGAGCAGGAAAATCAGATGATCCGGCTTCAGGATATTGCGGATATGGCGGGAGTGAGCAGGACTACCGTATCAAATGTAATAAATGGTAATACGAAAAGAGTTTCCCAGGCCCATGGAATGTACTCCTTGCAGGACTCCTTTGTAGGAGAACTTGTAGGAACCATTCAGATGGAAGCTGAAATGAAAGGATACTATGTCATGCTGATCGGAGGGAAGAATATCCAGAATGTGGGAGTGGATGATTATTCAGGCGGCTACCAGATTGGAAGTGCTTCTTATCTGCTTGTTCTGCTTCCAGTGCTGATCGTGTATATTTTTTGCCAGAAATGGATCATGAATGGTGTAGTAGCCGGTGCGGTTAAATAAAGAAAACAAATATAGAATATCAGGAGGACAGCCAGAAAATGAAGAAGAACTGGTGGAAAGAAAGCATTGTATATCAAATCTATCCAAAAAGCTTCAATGACAGCAATGGGGATGGAATTGGTGATATCCGAGGAATTATAGAGAAACTTGATTATCTGAAGGAGCTTGGGGTAAATGTTCTGTG
>OBLO01000072.1_pt1 | contig 99449 bp, 87 predicted proteins | sample 1519401 | NCBI WGS metagenome assembly OBLO01 (sample SAMEA2602897, study PRJEB22501) | metagenome | reverse complement strand
ATTAAAGTTACCTATTGTGAAGATAAGCCATCGAAAGCAAGAATTGAACTCTAATCAATAAATTTATTAAAATACGGAGGTGATGATGTGATGGGACATTAGCTGTTTTTGATATAGAAGAATCCGGCAAGCAGATTGGAGAAAAGTTATTTCTGCTTCTTAACGAGGAACAAAAGAATGCTCTAATGCAATATATTTTGGAACAAGGAGCCTGTCATGGAACGGTATTCAATTCCTGTCACACTTCCTTCGCAGCAAAGAAAAATCCTCTAACAGAAATACAGGAAGGCGAGCTTTATCTATGCCTGGAACACCGCACTGTCAGGGTTAGGGAACGGATGATCAACCTGACAAGTAAGGAGTTTGATATACTGGCATTGCTCATTGCCAATCCCAAACGTGTTTTTACTTACGAACTGATTACCGATTTGGTTTGGAAAGAGGATTGTGATTTCTATTCGAGAAAAGCGATTCATAATCATATAAGTAAGCTGCGTAAGAAGTTGCGCTTTGAACCGGATCTTCCAAACTATATTGAGAGTGTCGCCGGGATCGGCTATAAATTTGAACATCTATAACATGAGCCCACAAGGTGTTGTTTCCCCTTGTGGGCTTGCTTTTTGCAGCATATATTCTAAGAGCGGAATATGTAGAAAATTGCGAATATAAAGAGTAAAAAGCGAATATCTGCGGACTGATAAAGGAAACATAACCGATATAATTTTCTCCCAAGGAGGTATCAAGCAGCCGATTCAGGTTCCTCCTTGATGGGAGGAAATGCCTATGCGTCTATGCAACACAGATCTGCAGATAAACTGCTTTACATTCAGTCACCTATACGTCGTAGTCCAGCTCGTATGGATTGCGGCGTTTTTGGTTTCGACAAAGTTTGAGCATTTTCGCTGTCAACCTCCCGGAAAAATTTCATACTGCTGCTTTGGCGCGCCTGTTCTTTGTACGGGCGCGCTTTTTTGTACCCTTTTTTTAATCAGAAAGAGACTTAGACCTTATCGCTGCCGCAGCCCACCCTCTGATTTCGATTTTTGCCATCAACTCAAACATCGAAATTGGAGGAAATTACTATGAAGAAAATCAATCTTCGGGATTATTACCCGTATTATACACAGGACATGATCGTTGAGGTGCCGGATGAAGTTGCTTTGTTGCTTCGGGAATATATGTTGTTGGAAGAAGCCTATCGGATTCGTACATACCGCTATAAAGCATTTTACTCTCTGGATCGAGACGAAGGTATTGAGCGTGAGATATTGCAAAAGCCTCTTAACCCGGCAGAAATTTGGGAACAGCGCCAAATGACGGAGTTGATTTATAAAGGTCTTTCCAAACTTCCGGTAAAGCAGCGCCAACGAATCTATGCACACTTTTTTCTTGGCATGAGCAAAGCAGATATTGCCAAAGCGGAAGGAACACACAAAAGCCGGATCACCCGTTCTATCGAAGCCGGATTGCGTAGTCTGGAAAAATATTTCAAAGAAATTTTATAATAGACGGCAACTTTGCCCCTAAAAATGTACTGAATAGTAGAGGGACATATTCGGCGGGACAAGCTGGACGGGTGTGGTAAGGAAGCATATACATCCTCCCACCCCAACTGCAATATCAATTTGTCTGCCATGCCCCTTGCTTGTTCCTTGACAACCGAATATACGCTGTTACAGGTACTTCATTCTGTGTTCCGAGCGGCAGATGGGGCGGCGCGGTGACAGGCGGTCTAAGGAGGTGATGGATCCAGGCTGTCCGAGCGATAAACGCAACCTACGAAACCGGCTGTGGCAGGCCGGACGCGATAACGACGCAGATCATAATGGTACTTCTTCACAGCTTCCTAAAGACTTGGGGAGAGTTCCTGCGGCGTTTGCTTGCTCTGGCAAAGCGGCGGCGTATGCGGGACTATGATGCGGTGACGCTATCCGCAGCCTGTAACAGCCCCGTCCTTATAACAGAAGGACTTGCCGGGGTGCGTGGCAAATACGGCAGTAAAATCGAAATCAGATATAATGGGCCGGATTTATGTGTGTAATAACCATAGATCCGACCTATTCATGTGGTTTTGATGATAAGATATAAAAATGTGGGAAGAAAGTGATCTATACTACAGGTGGAAAACATAGCGGCGGAAACTGCTGAAAGTATTGTTGCTGTGTGTTATAATCAATCAAGATGCAAATGCTTAAAGGATATAAGGAGTGAGATACAGCATGAAAATACTTTATGTTACAGACCTGCATGGAGATAAAAATAAATACAGAAAATCATTAGAAATAGCTATGAAACAAGAGATCAGAGTTATTGTGAATGGTGGAGATATGCTTCCAAAATTGGGAGAAAGACATACAGAACAACCGTTATTTATCAAAGGATTTCTAAGTAATTACTTTTCCATATTGCAAGAACATAACATTACATACCTTAATATGCTGGGGAATGACGATTTGCTATCTGTGGATAATCTTTTTGAACAGACTTGTGGGGGATTCGCAAATGTTCATAATATAGCAGGTAAAAAAATCCGCATTGACGAATATGAATTTATTGGAATGAATCAGATTTTGGATCATCCCTTTGGATGTAAGGATCGAGTTGTTACAGAGACAGATTATATTCCCCAAAGACAACTTAGCTTTTTTGCCGGTATATCGAATGAATATGGTTATGACAGAATTTTTGACTGGTTGGAGTATTCCAAAACAGAACTTCCATTGATGTGTGGAATTTTGAAAGAACTGCCTGAACCGGAGAGTCCGAAGAAAACGGTATATGTTATGCACATGCCTCCTGCCGGATTGCGTTTGGGACAGCTTCTATATCAGGATTTGGATATAGGATCAGTAGATATTTATGAGTTCCTTAAAGCCAAACAGCCGTTACTTTCTCTGCACGGGCATATTCACGAAAGTCCTGATACAGAAAAAGGATCATGGATGAATCAGATAGGTACTACAACCTGTATTCAGCCAGGGCAGACAGAGTTTGGCGATAGTAGTATGGTTTATGCAGAGATAGATTTAAAAAGCGGAGTATATGCACGAAGAATTGTAAATATATAGGAGCAAAAAAACACCAGTGATGGTGTTTTTTTGTTGCCTGGAAATGAGGTGAGCACATGGAAAATCCTAAACAGGAGAATGCAGTCCAAATTGGGAATACAACGTTTTATGTAACTTCCGTTTTTTCCGGTACGGTTCAGTTGGAGTATTTAATTAAACGACTGATCCAGAAAGAAATTGAGCAGGAAAACAATACCCGTTGATTGAAAAAAACAGTAGAGCAAATTGCTGAAAAGAGTGCTTAAACGTGTTATAATTATAAAGTACAAAGCAGTTTGTTTGCTGTTGGAAAGGAGCAGAAATGTTAAAACAGCAGACAAAACTAAGAGTTAGATTATATGCACGTTTATCGAAAGACGATGGGGATGCGGATAAGGAAAGCAACAGCATTACCAATCAGTTGCAGATGTTAAGGTACAATGCTAAGGAAAAAGGATTTGAAGTGATAGGCGAATATGTGGACGATGGTTATTCTGGAACCACCTTCAACCGGCCGGATCTGAACCGTATGATTAAAGATGCTATGGACGATCCGGAACCGAGCGGTATCATGGTAAAGGATATGTCACGTTTTGGACGTAACAATGCCATGTTCATGTATTATGTGGAAGAAATCTTTCCTAATAATGATATTTTGTTTATTGCTTTGAATGATGATGTCGATACAAGATTTGATGAAAACGAGATGATGCCGTTTAAATCTATTATGAATGAGTATTATGCTCGTGATACATCAAAGAAAATCCGAAGCGTAAAAAAGACAACAGCATTGAGTGGTGGGTTCTGCGGTTCATTTGCACCTTATGGTTATGTGGTGGACCCAGAGAACAAAAGAAAGCTATTGGTTGATCCTGATACAGCACCTATTGTCAAACGAATTTTTGAATTATCGAAACAGGGCAACAGCGTTCATCAGATTGCGAGAACCTTGTGCGAGGATGGTGTTCTGATTCCGAGAGCATACAGGGCAATGAAGAACGGCACTCTGGAAACAAGTACAGGATTTAAGTTTCCAACGGATTGGGTAGCAAAGAATGTGAAGATGATTTTGGAGAATCAAGTGTACCTGGGACATATGGTTTCTCATAAGACACAGACCAAATCATTTAAGAATAAGAAGCCGGTTGCAGTTCCGAAAGAAGAATGGATCATAGTACGGAACACCCACGAAGCGATCATTGATGAAGAAACCTTTGAACTGGTGCAGAAATTCATCAGTGTAAAAAAACAGCCGAATAAAACAGGACGTCCTAATATATTTGTGGGTCTTGTGAAATGCCCGGATTGTGGTCGCAACATGGCGTTTTCTAATCCAAATGGAAGGGAGCCTCGCTTTCGCTGCAGAACTTATGTAAGGAATAGCAATCTTTGTACAACCCATGCCATTTCTTATGAGGCGTTGCAACAGATTGTTATGAGTGATATTCAAAAGCATATTAAGAATATGGAAGCCTTAGGAGATCAGTTTATACAGGAAATGCACGAATTGAGCGAAAAAGGCGGCAGTAAGAAAATCAAACAGTTCGAGAAAGACTTGGAAGTAGCAGAAAAACGGATTGCAGAAATTGATAGTGTGATTATGAAGCTCTTTGAGCAGAATGCACTCGGTAAGATTTCTGATGAACGCTTTGAAAAGATGTCCTCAGCTTATGAAAGTGAGCAGAAAGAACTTGCTCAAAAAAGAGACGAATTAAGAACTAAAATCAGAGCGGAAGAAAAGAAAACACAGAGTACCAATCAATTTTTGGAAACAATTCGTAAGTATGAAACAGTAACAGAACTGAACCGTTCTATGCTGGTGGAGCTGATTGATAGTATTTATGTATATCAGGCAGAGGGAACCGGCAAAGATCGTAAGCAAAGAGTGGAAATTAACTATCGTTTTCTTGCGGGGTCTCAATGTGGTATCGCCTGATGGAAATAACGGGACAGTGTACCAGACGTTGCCGTGGAATCACAGAGGATGGCATTGTGGAGGAGCTGGAAATAATGAATATATAGGTGTAGAACTGTGTGAGCCGGACTGTATTGTCTATACTGGAGGAAGTATATTTTCATGTTCGGATTTAGGAAAGGCAAGAAAGGTTGTACAGCGTACATATGAATCTGCGGTCGAATTATTTTCATATCTGTGTGCGCAATATGGGATGAATCCAATGAAAGATGGTGTAATTCTAAGCCACCGAGAAGGACATGCCAGAGGAATCGCATCTGATCATGGAGATCCGGAACATTTGTGGAGAGGACTTCAGATGGGATATACAATGACTGGATTTCGCAAAGATGTGAAGAAAGCAATGGAACAAGGAAACGGAAAGGATGATTTGAAAGATAGCGGGAGAACAGAAACTCAGCCATATCTGGTCAGAGTATCCATTCCTAATCTGAATATCAGAAAAGGTCCGGGAACGAATTATGGAAAAACAGGAAGATATACTAGTGTGGGCGTTTTTACCATTGAGGAAGAGGCAGATGGCCAGGGAGCAGCCAGGTGGGGAAGACTGAAAAGTGGAAGTGGTTGGATTTCCCTGGATTATGCCAGAAAAATATCCGGGGAGAACTTACAGGATTGATTGACAAAACTGGAACGGAGGTAGTAATTTATACTTATAATATAGGAGAACTTGACCGGAACATTGAAAAGAAGTAAATTCGTTAGGAAGGGGAAGAAGTATGTATAACTTGACGGGAATTTATCAAGTGATGAGAATGGAAGGTTTATTTTTGGGTATTGGGGGAATTTTTATTATCATCGCAAGTCTTCCGTTGAAAAAAAGAAAAAAGAGATGATAGATTTATTATTTGGAATATTGTGTATAATTCTATCAATAAGTACTGTAATATATTATACATATGTAACCGTACATCCTCAAATCAAATATTTTGAGGGGAGTTATGACGGATTGAACCATTATAGGACATATGGGGAAACGGAGTATTCATTTAAAGATAATGAGGGGATAACAGAATTTATTTTGGATTCACATTCGAAGAAAAAGATTTATCCGGATGATTTTGAGGAAGGAGTAAAGTATAGGATATTTTATGAAGATCGTACGTCGATAATCGTAAAAGTCGAAAAGTTAGGTCCTTAAATTTTTATAAAAAACGGAAGCTAAAAAGATATTCAGAAAGAGGAAATAAAACGATGTGGCATATATGGACACTGGATGATTGGGAAAAGAATATAGATTTGGAAGGTAAAAAATATGCTGATAATAATTTGGTTTATTTTAGAGTTCATATTTAATTATGTGATACCTAATGTTACAATTGCAGTTTGGCTTGCGGAACTTATGCTTTTGAATATGCATATAACTATTGAAAATCGTAAAAATATCCTACCTGATTATCCAAGGGAAGATTGCATTAAGCCGCCGGCTCAAATTCAATTTTTATTTAAAAAAATGGATACTCGTTTAAAAGACATTCCTAAAGAGATGTATTATTCGACGTTAATACATAGTATAGGATTTATTATATATACAGTAATTGCTATATTCATTGCAGCATTCGGAGGAGAAGCTGTAGGATTTATAATAGGAATAGGATATATAATAATTTCCGAAGGATTGGATTTCTATTTTGTATTAAAGATGAATAATAAAAATTTCAGACAACGCTATAAGAAGCTGACCAGGTATAATCTGAAATATTGTTTTATATCGGCTGAGGAGCCAGATCCAACAGAAATAGGAACATGTACAATTGTAAGCTGGTATGAAAAAAGGAAACGAAAAATTGCGACAGTTAAAGTGGTAGAAACGGGAGAAGTTATAAAAGATGTATTGATTGACGGGAGTCTATGTGAAGACGAAAATGCAATATACACTCTTTATGAGATATGTAAATTATATTATCTGAAGCAAATGAAAAGAAATAAAGAGAAAAAGAACTGCAATAAAAAGAAAAGTAATAGAAAGAAAAAATAATCTTATTCCAGTATAATGAAATAAGATTATAAAAAGAGTAGTATATTATCTTTTCACGAGATGGAATTATCCATCAGAATGTTATAGATTTTTTGATGGAAAGGTAAAAAACCCCGTTGACAGATTCAAAAGAATCGACTATATTAACATTAATAAAAGGGAGTAACTGGCGCCTGTCAATCTTGCAAAGTAGAAAATCAGGCGTTTGCGATGTCGTCAGTACGATGAGTGATCATCCGTATCGTAATGAAATGGTGAGACTTTTATTGCATATTTTTGGTGTGCAATAAAGGTCTCTATTTTTGTACACCAGATGAGCCATAATAGGAAAAAGGAGGTACAAATTATGTTGACAAATGAGCAGGCGAAGGAAAATCTAAAGAAATACGGACCGAATGAACTGGAAGAGGGAAAGAAAAAAAGTGTCTTTCAAATATTTTTAGAACAGTTCAAGGATTTTCTGGTAATTATTCTGATCATCTCCGCGGTGATCTCAGGATTTCTTGGAGATGTGGAGAGTGCGATTGTAATCTTTGTAGTTATTACGATGAATGCGATTCTTGGAACGGTGCAGACGGTGAAGGCGGAGCAGTCGTTGAATAGTTTGAAGCAGCTGTCGGCACCGGATGCGAAAGTTGTGCGTGACGGGCAGTTAATGCAGGTACCGGCGAGAAAAGTGACCGTCGGTGATGAAGTAATTGTGGAGGCGGGAGACTTAATCCCGGCAGATGGAAAGTTACTTACAGTTGCAAGTCTCAAAGTAGATGAAAGTGCACTGACAGGTGAGAGTCTTCCAGTGGAGAAGTCTTTAGATGAACTGCCGGAGGGCGCAGCACTCGGAGATCAGACGAACCGGGTATTTTCCGGAAGCTTTGTCACATACGGAAGAGCATCCTTTGAAGTAACGGAAGTCGGAATGAGTACGGAGGTCGGTAAGATTGCCGGGCTTCTGAAAAATGCATCAGAGAAGCAGACGCCGCTTCAGAAGAATCTGGATGATTTTGGTAAGAAGTTGTCCATCACAATCCTTGTATTTTGTGGGATTTTATTTGCCATCAGCGTGATCCGTGGAGAATCTATTGTAAATGCATTTTTATTTGCGGTAGCGCTGGCGGTAGCAGCTATCCCGGAGGCGCTTAGTTCTATTGTGACCATCGTGCTTTCCTTTGGTACACAGAAGATGGCGAAGGAGCATGCAATCATCCGTAAGCTTCAAGCGGTCGAAGGACTTGGCAGTGTGTCAATCATATGCTCTGATAAAACTGGAACTTTGACGCAGAATAAAATGACTGTGGAAAATTATTATGTAAATGGTGAGAGTGTCTGTTCCGGAGAGATTGATCTGAAGAATCCGGCACAGCGAGAGTTACTGATGTTCAGTATGCTTTGCAATGATTCTACAAATCACGATGGTCAGGAAATTGGGGATCCGACGGAGACGGCTCTTATTAATCTTGGCAGCTTTTTGGGAGAAGATTATGCACAAGTACGTGAGGAGTATCCAAGGCTTTCCGAGGTGCCGTTCGACAGTGACAGAAAACTTATGTCCACGGAGCATTTTATAGACGGACGGTACGTTATGGTCGTAAAAGGTGCGGTCGATGTGCTTCTTGAGCGTATGAGCCACATTCAGGATGGAGATACTCTAAGAAAAATCACAGAAGAAGACCGCGTCAGAATTGAAGTGCAGAATAAACATTTTTCAGAAAACGGACTGCGGGTTCTTGCATTTGCATTTAAGACGATGGAACAGGAGCAGGGGCTTACATTAAATGATGAAAACGACCTGACGTTCCTGGGACTGATTTCCATGATGGATCCGCCGAGAGTGGAGTCTAAAGATGCAGTTGCAGAATGTATCAAGGCAGGAATCAAGCCAATCATGATTACAGGAGACCATAAAGTAACAGCAGCGGCCATTGCAAAACGAATCGGAATTCTGGAAAATATGTCGGAAGCCTGTGAAGGTGCGGTCATCGAAGACATGACGGACGAAGAACTTCAGGATTTCGTACCACAGATATCCGTGTATGCAAGAGTTTCACCGGAACACAAGATCCGTATCGTGCGGGCATGGCAGGAGCGTGGAAATATTGTGGCAATGACGGGAGACGGCGTGAATGATGCCCCGGCACTGAAGCAGGCAGATATCGGAGTTGCCATGGGAATCACGGGAAGTGAAGTGGCGAAAGATGCGGCAGCTATGGTGCTGACGGATGATAACTTTGCAACGATCGTCAAGGCAGTGGAAAATGGACGAAACATTTATCAGAATATTAAAAATGCGATTCAGTTCTTGCTTTCCGGAAATTTTGCAGCGATTCTTGCAGTTTTGTACGCATCACTTGCAAGTCTGCCGGTTCCATTTGCACCGGTACATCTGCTGTTCATCAACCTTCTGACAGACAGCCTGCCGGCGATCGCGCTTGGACTGGAGCCGCATAATCCGGAAGTGATGAAAGAAAAACCACGTGCCATGGGAGAGTCCATTTTGACAAAACCATTTCTTACAAGCATCGGAGTGGAAGGTCTGTGTATCGGAATCATGACCATGACAGCATTTATGATCGGATATCGCGATGGAAATGCAGTGCTGGCAAGTACGATGGCATTTGGAACACTTTGCAGCAGCCGTCTGGTTCACGGATTTAACTGTAAAGCAAACAAACCGATCATTTTTACGAAACGATTCTGGAATAACATTTATCTGATCGGAGCATTTGTACTTGGCTGGCTTTTGATTACAGGAGTACTGATGATCCCGGCGCTTCAGGGAATGTTCAAAGTGCAGACACTGACGGTGGCACAGTTGATGACTGTATATGGACTGGCTCTTTTGAATCTGCCGGTTATTCAGCTGCTGAAATGGATCAGAACGCGAAAGAAATAGAGGATTTGACAGGATATTGAATAAAGGAAGGAATTAAATGGAACTGAATAAGGAAAATATGCGGAAAATCCGGGAGCTGATTTTGTTTACAGCACTGCTGATCGTGGTGCTGTGGAAATATGAAGAGGTGTTGGAGGTACTGGGATATGTGGGGCATCTGATCTTTCCATTTCTGCTTGGAGGAGCCATTGCGTTTGTACTGAATGTACCGATGAACTTTATCGAGCGGCACTTGTTTACGGAAAAAGTAAGAAAAAATAAAGTGGCAGATAAGCTTGCAAGACCGGTGAGTCTGTTGAGTGTACTTTGTATCGTAGTTGGCGTGTTGACGGTAGTGATCTTTGGTGTTGTACCTCAGCTTGTAAATACATTTGGAAATCTGGGGCAGAGTATTACCCAGTTCATCCCACATGCACAGGCGTGGGGGAAAGAGGTCTTTCATGGAAACAAGGAGGTTGTCGAACTAATCAACAGTGTACAGTTTGACTGGGACAAGATTGTGGAGACACTGATTGATTTCCTGAAAAATGGTGCAGGAAATATGCTGAATTCGACACTCACCGCTGCAAAAAGCATTATCAGCGGAGTTTCTACATTTGTCATAGCTTTTGTATTTGCAATTTATATTTTGCTGCAGAAGAAAAAACTGGGAATTCAGGCGAAAAAGGTACTGTTTGCATTCGTACGAAGAGGTCGTGCGGAGGCTGTGGTGGAAGTCTCTTCCCTGACTTACAGCACATTTTCAAGCTTCCTGACCGGACAGTGCCTGGAGGCTGTGATTCTTGGAAGCATGTTCGTATTGGCCATGACGATCTTTCGGCTGCCGTATGCACTGCTGGTAGGAATCTTTATCGCATTTACTGCACTGATACCGATCTTTGGAGCATTCTTAGGCTGTGCGGTGGGAGCATTTTTAATCTTCATGGTCGATCCGATGAAGGCGCTTATGTTCATCGTGTTGTTTCTTGTGCTTCAGCAGATAGAGGGAAACCTGATTTATCCGCATGTAGTAGGTAATTCTGTAGGGTTGCCGTCCATCTGGGTGCTGGCAGCGGTCAGCATAGGAGGCAGCCTTATGGGAGTAGTCGGAATGCTGATATTTATACCGATCATGTCGGTGGCATATGCACTGTTCCGGGAAATTGTGTATCTGAAGCTGAAGAAACAGGGAGTAGATCCGGCAGAGCTGGAGGGTTAATAAAGACAATTAAGTCAGACCATTGAAGTGCTTATGTGTAGAATAATGTAAAAAATTAAGAAAAGTTCGTGCAGTTTAGTGTGAAAAATAAGGCAAAAATCACACTATTTTACATGAATGCAATATTAGTTGAATAAATCAATTTGGATACAATTCTGACTATATTAATTTTAGAAAAACATCTCGACATAATATATTGATTGTGGTACAATCCTTTCAAGCATTATATTTCCAAGATGCCGGAACAGAGTGTTTTACGTTTATCCGATGCTTATGAAAGTAAATCGGAAGAACAGAGCAGAGGTGTTAAGGGTGAGCATATTTGAATACGATGAAGAAGAACATATGAGGCAGGAACGAGAAGAAAGCAGGCAGGAAGGCTTTGAAGAGGGCGAAAAATGTGGTGAAGTGCGAATAGCAAAATTGATTATAGAATGAAATCGACAAGGTAGAACGGAAGATATTGTAAAAATGGCTGCAGATTCCGAATGTAGGAAGAAGTTATTAGAAGAATTTCACTTTGATTAAAAGTTTATAGAATAAGACATTAAGATACCGCTGGAGTTGCTGATAGTAATTGCCAGCGGTCTTTTCATACAATCAGGAAAATGTGCGAGATAATACCGGATTGTTACCAGTTATGCCAATGGATTTCATATATATAGAAAAAATGTTATGATAAATGGGGATTTTGGATTTATCAGGATGAACCGGTGAAGCTGTTGATCAGGGGAAAAGAGAGGTGCCTATGGAACGGACGAAAAGAAAAAATGTGTTTCGAGCAGAACTTATTATTTTTCTGGCTGTAATTGCAGTCAGTCTGCTAGTTTTGTGGATTCGCTGGGAGAATTCCCATGCCACTTATAAGAATTATGATATTGTTGTGAAGAAGAATGTGTATTGTGAGAAGACGCAGACAGGGCGAGTGGATCTGCAGATCAGGCGAAAAGGCGGAAAGAAGGCCAAGCTGCTGCAGACACAGCAGGAGCTTAAGCAGAGCCAGTCTTTTCAGATTGTAGAAGATTCTTATAAACTGGGGATTGTCGATGATGCGTCTGCCTATGATGGAAATATTTATGAGCAGAAAAATGCCGGCGGGATTCAGTATCTTACGCTTTATTATGTAAACCATGAAGCTTCCGGCAGGCAAGGAAAAATGCATCTGGTGATGAATGACGCAAAAACGGGTAAGGAGCTTATCAACATTAAGACTTCACCGAAAGTCAAAAAGGACGCGCGCAGATATGAGTACCGGGGAAAAGATCTGTATGTGAGTGAGGAAGGAATTCTGTTAGATGCGGGAACTGACGAAGAATTTTATAATTCGCAGGCAATGACCGCCGGGCTTATGACGGTATGCTGGAAAAATGGGAAAGAGAAACAGATTCAGTTTGATCCAAATGCAGACGTATCAGAGTATGAAGCTGCGGATATTATCGTCCCGAAAGTAACTTCCACAGGGGAAGAAAAATCAGAAGAAAACCGTTGTTATTATGCCTTGGAACTTAGTGACTGGGAGAATATCCGAGAGATAAAGCTTGGGGAAAATGTATTTGCGAAGGCAGAGAACCTGGAAAAAGCGACAGATGATTTGAACAAAAAGAAGAAAAAATCGAAGGAAGAAAAAGCAAAAGAAGAAGCCGAAAAGAAGGCAGAAAATCAGAAAAAGAAGGAATTTTATACAACAGATATGTCTTTATTGAACCAGCCGGAAGATTTTCACATTTCTGATTATTATATTACGAATAAGGTGATTGCAGGCAACCGATATTATATTGATGAAAATCATGTGCTGTGGGGACAGGACATGAACTACTATGCCCAGCTTGGAATCAATCACCCGGAAGATGTGGGCAACTGGTATCACGAGGAGTACATGGAACCTCAGAAAATAGCCGAGCATGTTGTTCATGTAGATGCATCAGCCAATGGATATTTTATGATGTATCTTACGGAAAATGGAGAACTGTACGGCGCAGGTGCGAATCTGCAGGGAATTCTTGGAAAAGAACCAGGCGAAAACGATGCCATGAATCCACAGCAAAATGTGGTGAACCAGCCGAAGCTTCTGATGAGTGATGTGTCTTATATGCGGGCTGGTGCGACCTGTGCGATTGCGCTCAAAAAGAACGGGGAAGTGTACTGGTGGGGTGAGTTTATGTCCGGCGAAGCAAGCAGCATTTACGGGGAAGGAACGCTGATGTACACCGAACCACACAAGATGCTGGATCAGGCAATTTACGTCACGACCGCCAACAGACGTTCAGCAGCGATAACGGCGAATGATGACCTGTACACCTGGGGCGATAATACCTATGGTCAGTGTGGATATACCGGTGAGAAAACATTTCTGACAGAGCCGGAAAAGGTCATGGAAAATGTACGAATGGTCTGGTGTGATGAGATTGAGCAGAATGCAATTTGGACAGATCTGGCAAATGTGAACCCGAATGATTACGGTACGACCTGTTATGATGATACATTTGTCCTGACAAAGGACGGAAAAATGTACGCGGCCGGAACTAACATTGGAACCGATTCGAAGCAGAATACTCCATATGGGGAAGGAGAAGACGATGAGCGGTCGGACGAAAATAAATGTACGACATATTCCGCAAAATTCCTGCCGATAGAAGTAAAAGAATATGTGCCGGAAAGCAATCCGACAGAAGAGTATACCGGAGAAAAGAAGATTCAGATTGAAGGAACCGCGGCAGAAGGACTGGCGGAGTAGGGGAAGCTGCTATGAGAAAGAAAATATGTATAGGTCTTTTGGCAGTTCTATTAGGAACAGGATTGGGAGCTATGATCGTCAATCACATATGGAAAGAGCCAAAACAGGGAGTAGATCTGGGAGCGACACAGATGATTGTAAAAGAGTTGACTGTGCAGACTCTGGGGCAGGTTTCTTGCAGTGACTCTGTAAAGGAAAACCTGAGAGAATCAGGAAAAGATATCAAGATTCCGGTTTTGACGGTAGATATAAAAAATCCTACAAAAGACTGGCAGTCATTTACCATTTACAAGGTGAATCTGGAAGTTGGAAAATGGTCTTCTGCAGTGAGCTGGGATTTATTTCCGGAAATGAATGACAACTCAGAGTTAGTCTGGCCGATACCGGCAGGCGAAACGAAAACAATAGTTATACCATATGTGGCATATAGACAACTCATGTCTGAAAGTGACTGGGAAAAATTAGATCAGGATAATATGAAGCTAAGATTTAGCGTAGTGCAAGGCAGTATTACGGTGAATGTAAAGTAAAAAGCAACTAATGGTTATAGTTGCTTTACAGTAGCGTTATTTTAGAAAAACATCTCGACATAATATATTAATTGTGGTACAATCCTTTCAAGCATTATATTTCCAAGATCTTGAAGGTTTGTACCATTTCTAATTTCAATATATTTTCTAGGAATTTTCAATGCTTGAATTACCACAATGAACAAGCAGAAGGGATTCTTAGAAAGCTTAGAAAAAGTCAGGAGGAGAATCCTTTCGAACACAGAAGATGGAGGATACTGAATGACAAAAAGTATGAAAGCAGTAAGGGACAGAAAAACGGACAACAGAAGAATCTCACAAAATATGGAGAAAGCCTTTAAGAAAATGGCGCAAGTGTTTGGATATCCAAGCCGGGAATATAAGGATCGGGTATTTCGAATGTTGCTGAAGGATCCCAAAGTAGCACTGGAAGTTTACAACGCTATGAATGGAACTTCGTACGATAATCCAGACGAACTGATTATAACAACGTTGGAAAATGCAGTTTATCTGGGTATGAAAAATGATGTGTCATTTATATTGGGAACACAGTTGGTTCTATACGAACATCAATCAACGCCGAATCCTAACATGCCATTACGGAATCTGGCATATGTGGCTTGCGTTTATATGGCGTATGTATTTGGGGATAATCTGTATGGACGGAAGTTAATTAAGATTCCCGAACCGAGATTTGTGGTATTTTATAATGGAACAGACAAGATGCCGGAACAGAGTGTTTTACGTTTATCCGATGCTTATGAAAGTAAGTCGGAAGAACTGGATTTGGAACTGAGGATCCGATTCATAAATATAAATCCTGGATATAATGAGGAAATGGTAGAAAAAAGTCCGACATTATATCAATATGTGAAATTTGTAGATACAGTCCGCAAATATCAGCAGGAAATGCCATTTCCGGAAGCAGTGGAAAAGGCAATTGATGAATGTATAAAAAAGGGTATTCTTGCGGAGTTTTTAAGGAAGAACAGAGCAGAGGTGTTAAGAGTGAGCATATTTGAGTATGATGAAGAAGAACATATGAGGCAGGAACGAGAAGAAAGCAGGCAGGAAGGCTTTGAAGAAGGCGAAGAGAGAATTAATGATTTGTATGACAAATTACATGAATTAAATCGAGAAGAAGATATTTGGAAAGCTATAAAAGATGTTGAATACAGAAAGAAATTGCTGGAAGAATTTCACCTTGATTAAAATTTCATAGAATAAGACATAAAGATACTGCTGGAGATGCTAGAAGTAATTGCCAGTGGTATCTTTTAATATTGAAAAATATACGAGATATATCATGATTGATACCAACTATGTCAAAAACACCAATGAATTAAGAAAAAATGCTATTATAAAATATAAAGTAAAAAGCAACTAATAGTTATAGTTGCTTTACAGTAGCGTTATTAAAAATGGATTTGTCTTTTATAAAGTTATAAAAATCAAATTGATTACCAAAGACAAAGGATTTTTTCATAACAGGTATTATATAAGTTCTGTCTAATTTTAGACTGAGACAATAGAGAGAAGAAGTTATCGTAATAGAAATAATATTTGCGTAGGAGTAGGTAGCGGTGGAAGTAAGCTGATCATTACTATATACCTGAACTTGAAATGAATCTTTATAAAAAGATATCCTTTCAAAACCGGTTTCTTTAAAAAATTTGGTGCCGGCTTTTAATGCAGAACGGGCGCGCAGCCATGGTTCCATAAAGAAACATACGAAATATAAACAACCCGCGGGTAACGGAATAAGCCATGAGAAATCACGAAATCCGGACATTCCCCAAAGAACAAGAAAGAATATCATAATAAGGATTATGACAGGTGTAAATATAAGAAAATTTCGAGAGGGCTTTTTTCGTAAAATAGGTACCATTTCATAATAGCTTTTATTATCGAATTTACATTCTGTTACAAAAAGTGGTTCCATAAACATATCCTCCATAAATAGCGTTATGTTATGATAGCATAATTTTATGTCTGGAGGAAGCAGATTGGCACAGATGGTATGTTTTTGGATATAGAAGGGGAGATAAATGAAAACCGCAAATTATATATTAGGTGAATTTGGCAGTATGTTTGAGCTTTATCTAACGATAGAATTCATTACAGATTGCCTGGAGTGGAAAGAAGAGATTAAACAAAGAAAAGTTTTAAAATGTGTTTTATTTATTTTACTTTTTATGATTGCTCAGGGTAACGGCAGATTTTCAAATAGTCAGATTATAGTAGTTGCCATTGATTTAGTACTTTTTATGCTGTATGCAGCCTGTTTTTTGAAAGAGCGATTTCAATACAGATTGCTAATTTGCATCTTGCCATTTTTAATTGTTTCGGCAATTAATGTCATGATTGTAGAGATGTTGTCACTGATTCAGGCTCAGGCGGTAGGAAAATTAATTATAGAAATGAATTTTTTATTCATGATTGGATTTTTCGCATCGAAGGTGCTGTTCTATTTAGCGCTAAAGCATATAAAATTTATTTTGAAAAATAGTTTCAGATATTTGCAGACATCTCAGATTATAGTGATTAGCGTATTGATTATTTATACGGTTGTAATGGAATTTTGTATTCTTTATATCGTAAGCAAAGAAGACATAGTTGGAACACCAGTTGTATTATCGGTAGTTATTTCCTGGGGGATTATTTTCTTAAGTATTTACATGATTTATTCTATTTTTAATACGGCAAGGCAAAATGAAGAACTTATAAGAATGAATATTTTAAAGGTAGAAAATCAGGAGGTTGGGAGACAGTTAAGAGAATTAAAAAAATCAGAGCAACGGATAAGAAAGTTAGAGCATGATTATAAAAATCATTGTTTAAATATGAATGAATTATTAAAAAGGGAGCATTACCAAGAGGTAGAGCACTATTTGGAAAAAATTACAGATTATTATCTGGTCAGTGAAAAAATATATATTGAAACGCAAAATTCGATTCTTGATGCTGTGTTGAACGTGAAAATTTTTCAGGCAAGAGAAAAGCAGATGGATATGGTTTGTTATGTAGTAGGTGATTTGTCTGAAATAGATGGAATGGAGATGGGAAGTATTTTGTTTAATTTGCTGGATAATGCTATTGAGGCAACACGACAGAATAAAAAAGTGGAAAAGAAAATCATTTGTAATATTAATAAAGAAGAAGGAGCGACCGAAATATTCATAAAAAATAGTATTGATCAGTCAGTACTATGGAAAAACAGTGATTTGCGTACAAGCAAAGCGAATAAAACATTACATGGAATAGGGCAGCAGATTGTGAGAAGTCTTGTGGAAAAGATGGAGGGAATGATTGACTTTTATGAAGAAGACAAGATGTTCTGCGTTCATATATATTTGCCAGAGTAGGGGAAGAAATTATGTTACATATATCAATTTGTGATGATGAGAGAATTGCTGTGGAAAAGATGCAGCGAATTGTGGAAAATGTGTTGGAGCAGGAGCATTTACTGGCAAAACTTGAGACTTTTGAAAATGGGGAAGAGTTTCTGAAGCAGTATGTCATCAGGGACGATGAACTGGTGATACTGGATCTTGATATGCCGGTAAAAAATGGAATTGATGTCTTACAGGAGCTTGAAAAAATTCAGAGAAATGAAGTCGTGATTCTAGTCACAGCGTATGATAATCTGGCACTGAAGACTTTTTCTTATGGGCCATTTCAGATTGTCAGAAAAGAGCAGATGGAAGAGGATTTGCCGAAGGCGATAGGCAGATTTCTGAATATACGAAAAAGAAATCAGGAGGAATTGGAATTTCGGATAAAGGGAGAACTAATTCATGTGAAACTGGAGGATATTGTATATTTTGAAAAATATAAACATCAGGTTTATGTGCATTTGGCGGATCAGACGGTTCTTACCGTTCGGGAAAATATGCAAGATTTTGAGAAAGAACTGGCGGGAAAAGGATTTGTCAGAACACATGCGGCATATATAGTTGCGCTCAGGTACTGCCGGAAATTTGAAAAAAACGATATCGTGCTGGAAGGTGATGTGAAAGTTCCGGTGAGCCGAGAGCGCAGACAGATGGCAAAAGAGCAATTTATGATAAGCAGGAGAAGGTAGATGGATATAGCAAATTTTATAATTGGACAACTGGTGGGATTGGCAGAACCATTATTAGTTCTAGGATTTATCATAAAATGTCTTGGCTGGAAGGAGTCTATAAAACATCAAAAGAGAATATATATAGGAGCGAGTTTATTTGTTTTTCTGGTAGCGCAGGGTAATGGGAGATTTCCTGGAAGCTATGTCATAATTATTGCAATTGACGTTGGACTGCTATGCATATTTAGCCTTCTGTTTTTAACTAAAAATTCTGTAATGAAGATTATGATATGTATTTTGGCAGAAGTGATAAATCTTATATGTCCACTAATTGTTATGCAGGTGACATCGTATATTATAAATACATCAATTTTTGATTTCCTTCAAAATGAAGGGTCAATATTTGCAGCAGGTGCAATTGTGTCGAAGATTCTGTTATGGCTGGTATACAAGGGACTATATTCTTCTTTCCAGTATTTAGTACTCTATTTTCCAAAAGAGCAGATTATTCTTACAATTGTGCTGGTTGGCTTTGCGGTAATCAGTGAGAATTGTATCTTTCTGGCGGTTTCACAGAAGGGAGTCAGTCATTATACAGTTATCTTGCTTCTGATTGTTTCTTTTGGAATCATTGCTTTGTGTGGGTATGTTATTTATATGATGATTACGATTAGTAAGAAAAGTGAGAAAATGCAATTGTACAAACTGATAGAGTTAAAAAGTCAAGAGCAGGAGCGGCAATTGGAAGAGTGGAAACATTCGGAAGAAAGTATACGGAAGTTTCGACATGATTATAAGAATCACTGTATGAATATGGAGCATTTGCTTGAAGAAGGCGAGTATGAAAGTCTAGGTAAGTATTTAAAGCAGTTCGCGATGGGAGAACTGGGAGAGGTCAGATCAATTTATTCAGACAGCCCGATTATAAATGCAATATTTCATAATAAAATGTCCGTGTGTAAAGAAAAAGGGATTGATATTTCCTGTGATATTACAGGAAGCGTGAAATGTCTTGATGATATGGGCGTTGGAAGTATTTTATTTAATCTGCTGGACAATGCAATCGAGGCATGCGAGAAAAATCAAAAAGAGAAGAGAATTATTTGTCGGATTGCCAGAGAAGCGGACGAAGTAAATATATTTGTAGAAAATAGTATCGAGCAGTTGGTGCTGGCAGAAAACCAGTCACTTGAAACTACAAAGGACAAGAAAGACCAGCACGGCATGGGACATTTGATTGTAGAAGAACAAGTGAAAAGACTAGGTGGTATGGTGGAATATTACGAGGACGAGATGTTCTGTGCGCATGTGTATTTACCGATGTAGAAGAAAGAAATTCAGAGACAAATCTGACTATATTAATTTTAGAAAAATATCTCGACATAATATATTAATTGTGGTACAATCCTTTCAAGCATTATATTTCCAAGATGCCGGAACAAAGTGTTTTACGTTTATCTGATGCTTATGAAAGAAAGTCTGAAGAACTGGATTTGGAACTGAGGATTCGATTCATAAATATAAATCCTGGATATAATGAGGAAATAGTAGAAAAAAGTCCGACATTATATCAATATGTGAAATTTGTAGATATAGTTCGAAAATATCAGCAGGAAATGCCATTTCCGGAGGCGGTGGAAAAGGCAATTGACGAATGTATCAAAAAGGGTATTCTTGCGGAGTTTTTAAGGAAGAACAGAGCAGAGGTGTTAAGAGTGAGCATATTTGAGTATGATGAAGAAGAACATATGAGGCAGGAACGAGAAGAAAGCAGGCAGGAAGGTATTGAACAAGTCAATGATTTGTATGATAAGCTATTCGAACTTGGAAGAAGTGAAGATGTTAAGAGGGCGGTTAAAGATGCTAAATATAGAGAAAAATTGTTAGGGGAGTTTCACATTGATTAAAAATTTATAGAATAAGACACTAGGATACCGCTGGAGTTGCTGATAGTAATTGCCAGCGGTATTTTGTACAATGAGGGAAATGTGCGAAATATATTATAAATGTTACTAGTTATGCCAAAAGCAACAATGAATTAGGAAAAAATGTTATAAATGAAAAGATTACAGCAAATATTTGTCTTTTAAAAATGCGTGAAAATCTTCTTTGTTACCTTTGACAAAGGAGTCTTTCATAATTGGCATCAGATATTTTTGCTTGCCTATTTTTAGAAAAAAGCAGTAAAAGAAATGGGTTTCTGTAACGGAACGAAAAGTGGAATAGGGATAAATTGCGGAAGATTCTACTTTTCCGTCAGAAATCTGAAGTTTAAGCTCATCATCAAAAAAAGCAGCCTGAAGGTTACCCTGTTCGGAGAAACAATTTTTGTAAGATTTGAAAAACATTCGAATTCTTAATCGAGGTTCGAATATATGGCATAGTGCAAAAAAAGCAGCTACGGATAACAGAAATATTCCAGAACCGTCAAAGAGACCATTTTCATGAGGAAAACAAAAAAAGAGTACGATAAAAAGTGGGACAGCAAAAGTAGCTGTACTAGATAGCACAGAATTTTTACGAAAAAGTGGTATTAATTCATATATTGTTTTTTTGTCGTATTTCCATTCTGCTACAAAAAGTGGTTCCATAATCAGATTCCTCCTAAAATGCTTTTGAGTATAATAACATAATTTTATATCTTGGGGAAGTAAGCGGGAATACATGGCATGTTTTTGCGTATAAAAGGAAAGAGAGGGGTTTGAAAAATATGATAAATTTTATAATTGGACAACTGGTGGGATTGGTAGAGCCATTTTTGGCGATTGATTTTATAATAAAATGTCTTGACTGGAAAGAACAGGTGAAGCATCGAAAGCAGTTATATATAGGTGTTTGTCTGGTATGGTTTATAGTTGCACAGGGAAACGGAAGATTTGCAGGAAGTTATACGATTATTGCGGCATTTGATATGTGTCTGGCATATTTGTTCAGCTGCCTGTTTTTAAGAAAGACAGCAGGCGTGAAACTTATGATTTGTATTTTAGAGGAAGTTATAAGTAATATTTGTATATTAAGTGTTATGCAATTGACAACGTATATTATTAATACGTCTGTTTTTGATTTCCTTGAAAATGAAGGAATGATTTTTCAAATAGGGGCAATTGTATCTAAAATTGTAGTATGGCTTGTATATAAAGGTGTGTATACTTATTTTAGATACATGGCAATACATTTTCCGAAAGAGCAAATTGTTCTTACTAATGTGATGATTGGCTTTACGGCAGTCAGTGTGATATGTATTTTTCTGGCGGTTTCACAAAAAGGTGTCAGTCATTATACAGTTGTCTTGCTTCTGATTGTTTCTTTAGGAATCATTGCTTTATGCGGTTATGTTATCTATATGATGATAACAATTAGTAAGAAGAATGAGAAAATGCAATTGTACCAACTGGTAGAGTTAAAAAGCCAGGAGCAGGAGAGGCAACTGGAGGAATGGAAGTATTCGGAAGAAAGTTTACGGAAGTTTCGACACGATTATAAAAATCACTGTATGAATATGGAGCATTTGTTTGAAGAAGGCGAGTATGAAAGTCTGGGCAAGTATTTAAAGCAGTTCGCGATGGAAGAACTGGGAGAGGTCAGATCAATTTATTCAGACAGCCCGTTTATAAATGCAATATTTCATAATAAAATGTCCGTGTGTAAAGAAAAAGGAATTGATATTTCCTGTGATATTACAGGAAGCGTGAAATGTCTTGATGATATGGGCGTTGGAAGTATTTTATTTAATCTGCTGGACAATGCAATCGAGGCATGCGAGAAAAATCAAAAAGAGAAGAGAATTATTTGTCGGATTGCCAGAGAAGCGGACGAAGTAAATATATTTGTAGAAAATAGTATCGAGCAGTTGGTGCTGGCAGAAAACCAGTCACTTGAAACTACAAAGGACAAGAAAGACCAGCACGGCATGGGACATTTGATTGTAGAAGAACAAGTGAAAAAACTGGGCGGCATGGTGGAATATTACGAGGACGAGATGTTCTGTGCACATGTGTATCTGCCGGTGTAGAGGAAAATTCAGAGACAATTCTGACTATATTAATTTAGAAAAATATATCGACATAATATATTAATTATGGTACAATCCTTTCAAGCATTATATTTCCAAGATGCCGGAACAAAGTGTTTTACGTTTATCCGATGCTTATGAAAGTAAGTCGGAAGAACTGGATTTGGAACTGAGGATCCGATTCATAAATATAAATCCTGGATATAATGAGGAAATGGTAGAAAAAAGTCCGACATTATATCAATATGTGAAATTTGTAGATACAGTCCGCAAATATCAGCAGGAAATGCCATTTCCGGAAGCAGTGGAAAAGGCAATTGATGAATGTATAAAAAAGGGTATTCTTGCGGAGTTTTTAAGGAAGAACAGAGCAGAGGTGTTAAGAGTGAGCATATTTGAGTATGATGAAGAAGAACATATGAGGCAGGAACGAGAAGAAAGCAGGCAGGAAGGTATAGAACAAGTGAATGATTTGTATGATAAATTGCATGACTTAAATCGAGAAGAAGATATTTGGAAAGCTATAAAAGATGTTGAATACAGAAAGAAATTGCTGGAAGAATTTCATCTTGATTAAAAATTTTACAAGACCAGATGCTGTGTTAATGTCCAGCATCTGGTTTTTCTTTACATTTACAATATATCACGGCCACGAATGTGCTTATAGCGGTCGCCAGTATGCCGGGGCCGACGATGGCAGCAGGATTGATACTGCCGTACTGGCTGCGGTAGGCAATGACATTTACAGGAATGAGCTGCAGGGATGATATATTAATGATAAGAAATGTGCACATTTCATTGCTGGCGGTTCCGGGAGCGCGCACTTTTCCCGGGAGGTGGTATTTGCGGCGGTCGTCTTCCAGATTTTTCAGTTCTTCCATTGCGTTCAGTCCGGCAGGTGTCGCAGCCCAGCCAAGTCCCAGAATGTTAGCAATGATATTCGTGGTGATGTGGGTGGCAGCAGGGTGATTGTCCGGAAGATTTGGGAACAGGAAATGAATCAGTGGCTTCAACTTTCGAGAAAGCTGTTCGATGATGCCGGCTTTTGTTGCAATTTCCATAAGCCCTACCCAGAAGGACATGATACCGATCATAGTAATGCATAGCGTGATTGCTTCCTTGGAAGAATCCAGTGCGGCATTGGTGATGTCGGGCATGCGTCCCGTAAATGCGGCGTAGATAATCCCAAGTATCATCATACCGGCCCAGAGATAATTGAGCATAAGAAAACCTCATAGTTTTCGCTTTATAAAAACTATGAGGTTTGTGTAATAAGTATGTCATATTATTTTAGAGAATCATGCAGCTTTCTCCATACGGTAAAGATCATCGTGACAAAGCAGGCGGTTCCGCCGATGAAGTTGGAAACCGGCTCGGCAAGAAAGACTCCATTTGTTCCAAGTCCGCCTATAGTCGGAAGCCACAGTGTCAGTGGAATAACGATGATTGCCTTTCGCAGCAAGGAGAAGAATACGGCTTGTTTTGCTTTTCCCAGTGCAGTAAATGTGGACTGTCCGGCAAACTGCAGCGACATCATAAAGATTCCAAAGAAATATAAATGCATCGCAGGTACGCCTTCGGCTAACAATTCCGGTTCGCTGTTGAACATGTGAATGAAGAAGCGTGGGAAGGCGAGCAGTAATGCCCACATAAAACAGGAAAATAAGATACAGACAATCGTTGTAAATTTGATTGCTGATTTTACACGCGCATGTTTTCTGGCACCATAGTTAAAGCTCATGACAGGCTGCGCACCACTTGTAAGACCGGTGACCGGCATGGTAATGATTTCCCGGACGGAGTTAATAACGGTCATGATTCCAACGTACAGGTCACCACCGTATCTGGAAAGAGTTGCGTTACAGACAATCTGTACCGATCCATTTGTAATCGCCATAATAAATCCGGCAAGTCCAAGAGCACAGATTTCCTTTACTAATCGGAAGTCCAGTTTCATATAAGCAAGTGAGAGTGTAAGGATTGCTTTCTTTCCGGTTAGAAAATGTAATACCCAGATTGCAGAGATTCCTTGCGAAATGATGGTCGCAAGAGCGGCTCCACGGACTCCCATGTGGAGAACGAAGATAAAAAGCGGGTCAAGGATCAGGTTCAGGACAGCACCGATGGAAACGGTGAGCATTCCGGTCATTCCAAATCCCTGGGCGTTGATAAAATTGTTCATGCCAAGACTGATCATGACAAAAAGCGTGCCGATAAGGTAGAGGCTGATGTATGCATTTGCATAAGGATAAGTAATATCACTGGCGCCGAACAGGTAAAGCAATGGGCGCTTGGAGAGGTAGCACAAAATCATGAGAATGGCGCCGGAAATCAGGAGCATGGAAAAGGAATTGCCGAGAATTTTCCGGGCGCGCCCAGGTTCACCGGCACCTCTTGCCATAGAAAAAAGCGGTGCGCCGCCCATACCGAACAGATTGGAAAAAGCGGTGATGATTGTAATGACCGGCAGAGTCAGACCGATTCCGGTCAGCGCCTGGGTGGACATGTCTGGAAGATGACCGATGTAAATGCGGTCAATAATGTTGTAAAGGACATTAATGAGCTGCGCAAGCGTCATAGGAATTGCAAGACGCAGAATATTTCCAGAGATGCTGCCCTCACCAAAGTCATGAGTGTCTGTAGATTTTGCTTTTGGTAAAGCATTTGTATTATTTTTATGTAAAAGATTCAATTTCGGAAACTTCCTTTCTGATGCCGGTATGGATTTCTTTACACTGGCATAATATACAACAGATAGTATAGGGCAAGCAAAAGGAGAATTCAAGAATTGAAACTATTTCTTTACCTGTCGGATTTTATTGTACCACTCATGATATTCGGGATTATCTGTTACGGAATTACAATGAAAATTCCAGTTTATGACACATTTGTAAAAGGAGCGAAGGACGGATTTTTGACCGTTATCAAAATTATGCCGACTATGGTAGGGCTTATGGTAGCAGTCGGAGTACTAAGAGCATCCGGATTTCTGGAATTTCTGGCGCAAATGATTGGAAAAGTTACACAATATATCGGATTCCCGGGCGAATTAGTTCCACTCACAATAGTAAAGATGTTCTCCTCGTCCGCAGCGACAGGTTTACTCCTTGATGTCTACAAAGAGTACGGGACAGATTCCTATCTGGGACTTGTGGCATCCATCAGCATGTCCTGCACAGAAACAATATTTTACACCATGAGCGTTTACTTCATGACCGCAAAAGTAACAAAAACAAGATACACACTGCCAGGGGCATTACTGGCAACACTCGCCGGATTGGCGACCAGCGTAGTACTAGGGGGCGTAGTAAAATAGAAAAGTTACGGTAGAAAACGTAGAATAACTACGTCCCCAAAAGGTTGCTCTTAGGGGCAAAATTCGGTATACTAATAGGAGCAAATCCCGTGTGTTTGTGGGTGAAGGAGGAACGAATGAATCTGATCAGTCGGATTCCGAAGGATTTTTACAAGGTATTCGGAAGTAAATATATGGAATTCTATATGCAGTTTCTTGTGGCGGTTTACGAGGAGAGCAGCCAGTCGTATTCGCTTTTGGGGTTGACTGAGGGCGAGTGTCAGGCGATTATGAATGAGCAGCTTGCCCGTATGACGTTAGACTGGAGTGAGGAGCGTTTTGATGAGGAAGGGGAGCTTTTGACGCGGTCGAACATGGCGATGATAAGTTTACGGCATTTTGAAGACTGGGGATGGCTTAGACGTGACTATGACGAAACGCTAAACAGCTATGTAGTATCTTTCCCGGAGTATAGTCAGTTGTATGTGGAGTTGTTCCGTAATCTTTATAGTGATGAGGACAGCAAGGAGCGCGAGAGTGTGCTGGCAGTGTACAGTCACCTTTATACATATAGTTCGGATCGGGAGAAGAATAATGATATCCTGAAAAGTGCACTGCATACGTCAAGATCCCTGCTTCAGATGCTGGCAAATATGCAGGAAGGGATGCGCGGATATTTTGATGAATTATCGAGCCAGCGAAGTTTTTTAGGAATCCAGGAAGTTCTTGTAAAGGAAATCAACAATAGTGACAGCCAGAAATATGCGATTTTGACGACAACCGACAGCTTTTATCGTTACAAGGAAGCGGTCAAAGAGCTGATAGAGAAGAATCTTGGGGAAAATGAGACAAGGCGCGAAGGTTTTGTGGAAAAGCTCCGGGATATTCAAGTTCAGCTGGCGCGAGAGGAGCAGGAGAAGTCTGAAGAACGAAATGTGCAGAATAAGCTGAGCATTCAGCGTTACCGCCTGGAGCGGGCAGTGAAGCTCTGTGACGAAGCGAATGAAATGTTGTACCGCATTTCCAGAGAGTTCGATGCCATTGAGCGAAGATACAATATGCTGATTGAGCAGAAGACTGTATTTGCAAGCCGGGCTGCTGCGAGAATCCGGTACATTTTGATGGAAGGCGCGGTCGAGGAAGATCAGACAATTGCCTTTATAAATCTTCTGACTCAGAGTGAAAAACGTGATGAAATTTTGGACAAGCTGTCGCAGAAAATGAAGCTGACCGAACCATACCGTGTGATGAATGAAAAGAGTCTGTATCAGAGACGTGACCGGAAAAAAGAAGCATTTGTACCGCAGGCGGTGGCAGAGATAACAGAACAGGCAGATTCGGAAGAAATGAATGAGTATGTTCTGAAGCCACTTTACACGCAGAAGGAAATCCGAGAGTTCCGGAAACAAAATGAACAGGAAGGAAACTTTATTGTGACGAAAGACACAGTAAAATCCATGGAAGATCTGGAAAAGCTGTTTCTTGTTTGGCAGGATGCTACGGAAGTTGCGGAAGGAACAGAAGAGATTGAGGTCGGAGAAGAACTTGAGAACGAGAATGGTCTGAGATTCTCTAAGCTTGTGATTAAAAAATCTCAGTAATCATCAGGTGAAATATCATAGATGGGGGCTTGTGCCCCAACATCATAATAAGAAAGACAAGGATAAGGGAAAACATATGGTAAATTATATGGAAGAATTGTCTGTGACAGAGGCGGAGAATCTGAAGAAAACCATTTCCGCGCTGTTTCGGCAGACATGCATTTTACAAGTAAAATACGATCCGGTCACATTAACGCCGAGGGATAACCTTCACTATGAAATCTGTGTGAGACACCGGAAATTTATAGAAGACTATCTGTCCGTACTTGGGTGCGAACTGGTACACGACCCACAGGAACACATTTTCAGGCTGACCGGGGAAGGCGTGGCTGTGGAACGTTTGAATGTGACGGCTACGAAGATCATTCTTCTTATTAAAATAATCTATCGGGATAAGATTCTCGGTGAAGGTCTGAATGCGACTGTGACGAATCTGGCGGAGATCCGTGAGTATGGAAAGAACACGAATCTGATCAATGAGAAGCTGACTATGGCAGAGTGGAAAGATGCGCTGTATGTTATGAGCAAGCATCAGATTATCGAGGTGCCGGGCGCAATCCAGAACGTAGAAGATCAGACAAAGATTTACATTTACAGCACAATTAATCTGTATTGCAGTGGTGTAGATATTCAGGCATTGATGAAAGAATATGTTGATGAGGAAGGCGGTGCAGAAGTTGAAGCAGGCGAAGAAGATATTTACAAGAATGCTGATGAATAACTGGGGCGGTGTCAGCCACAAGATCATGGAGTTCCATGAGTATGTGAATCTGTTCAGTGGTAAGAGTGGCTCTGGAAAATCAACAGTTATGGATGCCATTCAAGTCGTTCTGTACGGAAGTATTTCCGCTACATTTTTAAATAAGGCGGCGGACGATGCGAAGAACCGCCGAAGTGTGCTCAGTTACCTGCGAGGTGCGCAGAAAGACGGCTCTTACAATCGTGATGGACAGGACTTCTGCTCTCAGATCGTACTGGAGATATTTGACACCGGAACAAAGGTGAGCACTTGTATCGGTGTTGCATTCGAAGTTGGAAAAAATGATACTGATATCCGAAAGTATACATTTTTCAGCCATTCCGGGAAAATTCCGGAGGACGAGTATCTGACGGAGAAAGGTGTGCCATATACAATTGCAGGACTCAGAAAGCTTGTGGAAAAGCGGGTGGAATCTTCGGACAATCGTGGACGAGGTGATGTGAATCGCCTTTATCCGTCAAAAGAGGCATATCTGAAAACGGTTTATGATGTGATCTTTGGATATGTGGAGCCGGGGCGCATGATGACCATGGAAAAGAGTGCGATTGCCCTTCGCATGACAAATGGAACGGGTCAGTTTATCCGTGATTATATGTTCCCGAAGAGTAAGGAGGACACGGTTTCGACCATCAGTGACCAGCTTGGTGCGTATCGTGAAATCAAAGAGCGTGTGGAAGACCTGGAGAATCGAATCCATCTTCTGGATGAGATCAGCCGGCAGAATCTGGCACTTCAGACGACGCGTGCGGATAAGATCCATGTGGAACAGGTGTTAAAATATATTGATATTGAAAGCTTCAAGACGAAGATTGAGGCGAGAAGTCAGGATCTTATGGATATCAATGAGAAGATTCGTGCCAGAGAAAAACAGCAGAATGAGAATAATGAGAAAAAGACACAGCTTACGAACGCACTTGTTGAGGTAGAAGCGGAACTAAAATCCAGTGATTATGGTCAGAAAGAGAAGGAGCTGAAGAGTCTTAAGGAGACCATTAAGCTTCTGGCCCGCAACAGTGAGCAGTGGCGCGAGGTTGTAAAAGGACTTGCCCGCTGGGAGGAAGATGAAGAGATCAGTGCCTATGTGAGCAATCCGGCACTTCAGAGGATTGATGAGATCAAGTCGGGAAATGTTTCAAAGGAAGCAATTGAGAAGCTAAAGAAACAACTAAGTGACGCGCTGGAGAGCATTAATGAAGAAGTTGATGAAATCGGTACAAGAATCAGTCAGAACCGCAAGGATTTGAAAGAGAAAAAGGAAATGGTGGAGGATCTGAAAAACGACCGCAAACCGTACCGAAAAGAGTTAAAACAGGCAAGGCAGGAGTTACAGAACCGTCTGAGCACACAATATGGAAGAACCATTCACGTCAATATTTTCGCAGATCTTTTTGATATTACAGATGAGAAGTGGAAAAATGCGATTGAAGGTCGTATGGGGCGTGTGAAACACAGTCTTGTGACCGCACCGGAGTATGCCCTTGATGCAGCGAAAGTATTTCGTAAGCTTCAATATCTTGGTGGGATTGATGAAGTAGATCTGTTAGATACGGCCGCAATTGTGAAGTCCGAGCCAAAAGTTCATGACAATTCGATCTATGAGGCTGTTCATGCAGAAGAACCATACGTGGACCAGTGCCTGCGCCGTTATCTCGGAAGAATTGCCAAATGCGAGACAGAGGAAGAACTCCGTGCCTCCGGAAATGGTGTGACAGCCGACTGTTATTCTTATAATAATTACATTTTCCGTCATCTGAAGAAAAATGATTACGAAAAATATGCCTGCATTGGAACGAAGGTTTCTAAGGCAAAGCTTCGTGAAATGGAAGATGAGGTTCTGAAGCTGAGTGAAGAAGTATTGCAAGATCAGCAGATGCAGCAAAGCCTGAAAGCAGCCCAGGGATTTGAGCGGCTGAACCAAAGCACAGATCAGATTCTGCATCTGGCCGGGGCAGGCGAAGAACTGCAGGCATTTTACGAGAAACAGGATCAGCTGGAGAAGGAACTGCGAGAGCTTCGTGAAGGAAGCAGAACTGCGGAACTTAATCAGCAGAAGACAGAATTAGAAGTAAAAATCCGGGAAAATGAGAAGATATCTGAACAGCTTCAGAAAGAAATACTGGGCAATGCCAAGACACAGGGACAGGCAGAGCAGGATATCGTGAATTTCCAGAATCGTATGGATTTCCTGATGCAGGGATTTGTACTGAATGAAGAACTGCAGACTGAAGTCCAGGAAGCATTAAAGATACAATCTGAGCAGACATACCGACGTAAGAAAAGTAAAGAATCTGAAGAGCTGATGAAGCAGGAAGAGGAAGTACGTGATCTTCTGACCCGTGCGAGAAATCAGTTCAATCAGGCATATCCATCCTATGGCCTGACAGGTGTAGAACACGAAAATGTTTCTTATGACAGGATTTTGAATCAATGCAGACAGGACTTTGAGCCGAAGTATAAAGATGAATTTCAGAAACAGTATGATCTGATCTACCATACGCTTCGTGAAAATGTAATCGCGACGATCCATGGTGAAATCAAAGCGGCATACCGTCACAGGAAAGAAATCAATCGTATGCTAGCAAAGATTAAATTCTCTGACAGTATTTACCAGATTGATATTCTTCCGGCAGAAAATGAAAATGGACAGTTCTATGAGATGCTGATGGCACCGGAATTGGACAGCAAAGTGCTGGATGATGATGGTTTCGACGGACAGATCACGCTTGGCGAAGACACATTTTATCAGAAGTACGAGCAACAGATCCTGCGCCTGACAGAGAAATTCATGCCTCCGAAAGACGAAGATGCCAAGTCCTTAAGCCAGCACCGTCAGCAGATGGAGCAGTACGTGGATTACCGGAATTATCTGACCTTCAGTATGTACGAACGAGTGGAAGATGAAGATGGAAATGTGAAAAAAAATGCGGTCGATGACATGGCAGGGCGTGATTCCGGAGGAGAAGGACAGAATCCGAAATATGTAGCACTTCTGGCTGGATTTGCAATGCTTTATATGCAGCAGACAAACCGCGATTCCAAGATAAGACTGGTACTTTTGGATGAAGCATTTTCCAAAATGGACAAAGAACGAAGCGAAGTCTGCCTGCACTACGCAAGAGAACTGGAATTACAGTTGATTGTGTGCGTACCGGACGAGCGGCTGCAGTCTTTGATCCGAAATGTGGACAGTGTGTACGGATTTAGAAGATATCAGAATCAGGTAAGTATGATGCATATCGATAAAGGAGAATATCTGGATATGATTGAGGGGAAGATTTGACTCGCATGAGTCAAATCTTCCCTTGAAACTTTCCCCTGAAACTCTTCTGCTAATACGCATTTTTAATTTGCTTCTGTAGAATTTCAAATGGCGCTGGTCCGGTATCGAGGATGCATTGGTGGAACTGATTCTGGGTAAAATCATCTCCCCAGGTTTTTATTGCCAGTTTCTTTAATTCCAGAAATTCCACGTATCCGATGTAATATTTGAGATAATTGCCGGGATCTGCGACAATCAGATCAAAAATGTCCTCGATTGTCTTTTCATTCGTGATTCCATAGGTTCGGAAAAAGGCAACTGTTTCAGCAAGAGTCCAGCCGTCATAGTGGATGCCCATATCGGCGAGGGCGTAAAGTCCGAGAATGACGGAGGCATTATGTTGGAGAAGTGTTGCCATATCATGAGAAAGCGGGGAATAGTAATAACTCAGCATTTCACAATATGTAGCCCAACCTTCGGTATATCCGCCAAATGACAGAAGATCTCGAATCGGAGGGTGTTTGGTGGCGGAGTAGTAGACCGTCTGATATAAATGCCCCGGATAACCTTCGTGTGCCAGAGTTGTAAAGAGAGTCAGGTCATCAGAAATGTGTCCGGGATTAATATAGATGACGTTTTCGCCACTGTTATCAATTGGCGGAATCATGTAAAAAGCAGGACTTAAATATTCTTCCATAGCTTCCTGAACATATTTTATTTCGAAAGAAACTTTTGGAGGTTCTGGGAATGAGCCGGATATTTTATCTTGCAGCGTATTTAAAATGTTGACCGGATCATCGGAAGAAAATTCGGTACCGTGACCTTTGAATAAATCAGAAGCTGCTCCCGGCGTGGTACCTTGTACAGAGCCAGAATGAGCTTCAGAGTTCTTATGGAAACTGGAATTGTTTAATAATTTCTGCATCGTTAGCAGGTCACTTTGAATTTGTCTTTGTGCAAGTTTCTGAAGCTGTGGAATGGTTCTGGCAGAACCGGTCTGTTCTTTTACTGAGAGTTCATAATATTTTTTCCCATCAGGAAGATAACAGAGTCCCCGTTTGTTGTTTCCGGTATCACGAAGATTTTGGAGTCCGTCACTAAGAAAAGTGAACGCCGGAAGAACGTAATTTAAAACGGCGTCACGATTTTGTTTCTTATAATCTTCAGAAGTTACAGCAGGCAAATTCAAAGCGTCAATTTTAGAATCAAATGTGGCATAAAGATAGTTATTTTTCATGGTGGCAAATGTCTGACATTCCGTGATAATGTCGTCGGCGACGTAGGAAGCCATGAAAAGTCCGGCGTTGCTTTTTGCTTTCTCAAATGTGAGAATAGATTGGAAATAATCGGGAATGGTAGTCAGAAGTTTCAGGTAAGTGTCAATATCGTCAGTATTATAAAAACGATATTCTGACAGAAGAATAGGAAGCTGTGCCTGAGTACCGGTAAGTGGTGTGAGAGGTTCTTCATATAAAAGATACGGCCCCATTTCCAAAGAAGAGGTATAAGAGTGTTCAAGAATGTCGTAAGTCAGCTTATTATAATCAGACAGCTTGTTCCGTTTGAACTGATGAAGGCTTGCAAGAGCATTTTCCGCAGAAGCACATATAAGCGCCGAGTCTGTTCCGGCGTATCCACAAGAGACAGGTGGATTTTGAATTCCATAAGATTCCGGATCTTTTACTGTGTAATGAAGCGTGATCGTATTCGCAGACACCTCCTGCCTAAATAGTTCCTCCACGTATCGGTCGAAGCGGGAATTCATATCCAAAGCTGAAGTTCCACCAACTATCGCACTTAGAAGCAGCGCAAAAATCAGCAGGCCGGACATAAAACCAACCAATAGAAAGTGCCGTTTTTTATAAAGAGACATACAAAGAATCCTTTCAGTGCCTTTCTATAATATTTATGAACAGAGTTCGGAGAAAATGTGTTATCATGGAATACATGACATAGAAAAAATGCCGAGGCATTCTTGAAAAAAAGTGATTTTTGTAAAATGTGTAGTGAATTTACAGAAAATCACATTTGAAAGGAGTTAGAAAATGCAGCTAACACATTTTGATGAAAATGGAAAAGCAATCATGGTCGATGTTACGGAGAAAAATGACACAGTCCGGGAGGCTACGGCAAAAGGACGCATCCTGGTGAGCAAGGAAGTCTACGATGCGATTGAAGCCGGAACAGTCGGAAAGGGGGACGTGCTCGGAGTGGCAACAACTGCCGGAATTATGGGTGCAAAGAGAACTTCCGAACTGATTCCGATGTGCCATATTCTTCCAATCACAAAATGCCGTGTGAATTTCGAGATGAAACCAGAGGAATGTGCAATTGACTGTTATTGTACAGTAAAAGTGACCGGGAAGACAGGCGTGGAGATGGAAGCCCTCACAGGTGTCAGTGTGGCACTTCTTACTGTATACGATATGTGTAAAGCCATCGATAAATCTATGGAAATCGGAGAGATTTATCTTTGTCATAAAAGTGGCGGAAAAAGTGGTGAGATCAGAAACGAAAAGATTGACGGTCAGAAAGCAAGACCGTGCCAGAACTAGGGAAGTTAGGGGAGAGCTAAATTCGTTGACAAATAAGAGGTTATTGCTATAATAATTTTATTACATATTAGAAATGGTGGGACAGATGAAGATAGGCGCAGTAATATTGGTGGCCGGAGTCGGGATACCAGATGAGGAGATGGAAAAGTTTCTTGAGATGAAGAGACCGACCATTTTCGAACAGATGATTGTAAGCTATCAACGTGCGGGTGTGGCAGACATTGCTCTGGTCACACGGGATGGAATGGCAGATAAGATAGAGCAGACATTGCATCGTCGCGGGGTTACATTTTTGGATATAGAGTCAGATTCCTTTGATTTAGCAGTTCTGAAGGGACTTTCTTATCTATCGGATACATGCGAACGTATTTTTGTCGGAGATATTCGTTTTCCTTTTTTTCAACCGGATATATTGGTAATGATGCAGAAGCGTCAGGCAGAATTGCTTGGTGCAGTATATGGAGGTATGTTTGGCGACTTGATCTGTACCAGTCAGGCATGCGCAAGAAATATCTGCAAAAAACTGGAACAACAGATTGAAGAGAGCGCAGAGATGGCGGAAGGAACCGTCAGAAGTACCGGTGTGGCGGCTTTCTGGAAGCAGTTCGGTTATCGGATCGCGCATATAGAGGTTGAGAATGAAGGGATTCTTGTGAAGGTGACATCGGCACAGGAATATGAAGAAAGACGGCAGATATTTGCAGAGAAGCAGATACGAGGTCATGTGAAAGTAAGCCTTGCAGTGAATCGTTCTTTTTTTGGACCGGGTGTTGTAACACTTCTGACTCAGATCGATCGTCTGGGTTCTGTGCGGGAGGCCTGCGCAAAGACCGGTATGTCTTACAGTAAAGGCTGGAAGCTCATCCATACAGCGGAGGAAGAGACTGGCTGGAAGATCGTGGAGCGCATGAGCGGTGGAAAGAATGGTGGCGAAGCCTATATAACTGAGCGTGGGCATATGCTTCTTGAAAAATATGAACTTTACAGGGAACGTGTTGAAGCGGCAGCTCAGGACATTTATAAAGATGTTTTTCAAGACGGTGAATTATTTTAATTAAGTCGAAAGCACTTCTACAGGGGACGAGCAGATAATCACAAAAAGGGAAAGAAGACTGGCGCATGAGAATTTTAATAAGAGGAGCAGGAGATCTGGCTACAGGAATTGCATATCGCCTATATAAATGCGGATTTGAAATTATTATGACAGAGACGAAAGTTCCATTGACTGTACGACGGACAATTGCATTTTCTAGAGCAGTGTATGAAGGAAATGCAGAAGTAGAACATGTTACTGCGAAACTGACTGACGGACCGGAACAGATAGATGATAGAATAAAAAAGGGGTATATACCGCTTCTTGTGGATCCAGGACTTAAGTATCTGAAAGAGTATAAGGCAGATGTAGTTGTAGATGCAATACTGGCAAAAAAAAATCTGGGAACAACGATAGACGCTGCTGAATTTGTAATTGGGGTCGGACCTGGATTTACCGCTGGAAAAGACTGCCACGTAGTAGTGGAGACTATGAGAGGACATAATCTTGGTAAAGTGATCCATGAAGGCTGTGCAATTCCGAATACAGGAATCCCGGCAGAAATAGGAGGATATTCTATTGAAAGGATCATCCGTGCATCGGCAGACGGACTTTATGAGCCTGTGGTTAAAATCGGTGATCATGTGGAAAAAGATCAGATTGTTGCTTATAGCGGTGGAAAATCTGTCCGAGCGTTGATGAGTGGTATTGTCCGGGGAATGCTGCAGCCAGGGGTAAATGTTACAATTGGCATGAAGTGTGGAGATATTGATGCCAGATGTAAGGAAGAATATTGCTATACAATTTCGGATAAAGCCAGAGCAATCGGTGGCGGGGTGCTGGAAGCAATCATGGAGCATTTCAATGGAGAAAAACATATCCTATAAGAAATGATGCGAGGGACAGGATAAAAGAATTTGTGAATTTTGAATGACTGAAGAATGTGACGAATTGGTTGACAAAAAAGTCTGTTTTGCTATAATATTATTATATAAATTTGATTGCGATCAACGGGGATTTGTTTACCTTAGATAAAAGGTGAAAAATCCCTATTTTAATATCAAAAAAATTGATATTAAAATAACTGAGAAATGTTATAAAAATATTTTTTTAAACTGCGAATAGTTTTGAAAAAATATTCGAAGGGAATGGATAAAATGAAATTAATGCGAACGGAAGATGCAGTGGGGCAGGTATTGTGCCATGACATCACACAAATTATCAAAGGCGTTACGAAGGATGCCGTATTTCGAAAAGGCCATATTATTACAGAGGAAGACATACCGGTACTTTTAAGTGTGGGAAAAGATCACATTTACATTTGGGAGAATAATGAGAATATGCTTCATGAAAATGATGCGGCTAAGATCTTGTATGATATGTGTGCAAATGAGCACATGACCCCATCGGAAATCAAAGAAGGAAAAATTGAACTGATCGCGGAGTGTGACGGTCTTTTAAAGGTTGATACAGAGCGATTGAATGCAGTAAATGCGCTTGGTGAAATGATGATTGCCTGTCGTCATGGAAACTTTCCGGTAAAAAAGGGCGATAAGATTGCCGGGACAAGGATTATTCCTCTTGTTATTGAAAAAGAAAAAATGGAGCGTGCAAAAAAAGCAGCTGGTGAAGAACCGATTTTTGAGTTGATTCCATTTAAAAAGATGAAAGCTGCAATTGTAAATACTGGAAACGAAGTATTTTACGGAAGGATCAAAGATACATTTACACCGGTTATTATCGAAAAATTGAAAGAATATGGAGCAGAGGTCGTCGGGCATGTAGTAAGTGATGATAACCATGAACATATTACAGCGGCTATTCAGAAATTTTTGGATGAAGGGGTGGATATGGTGCTTTGTACAGGCGGAATGAGTGTGGATCCAGATGACCGTACTCCGCTTGCGATTAAGAATACAGGTGCTGAGATCGTAACTTACGGAGCACCTGTACTTCCGGGAGCCATGTTCTTGCTGTCCTACTATGGAGAGAAAAAAAGACCCGTCATTGGTCTTCCGGGATGCGTTATGTATGCGAAACGGACTATTTTTGATTTGGTTCTGCCACGAATCGTGGCTGGAGAGATTCTGAAAAAAGCAGATATTGATACACTGGGAGAAGGCGGCTTATGCTTGAATTGTCCGGTCTGTACTTTCCCGAATTGCGGATTTGGAAAGTAGGTGAGTGCAGATGTGGAAATTCTTACAAAAATTAAAACAACTGCAGCCAGAGAGTAAAAATATCGTTTTGACAGGACTGACAGGAGAGGTGCTTGGGGAAAAAGCGCTTGTATCGAATGGAAAGCTGGTATGGGCATCTGTTGCAGGGGGATTTTTAGAACAGCATGACCAGCAGATAGAGCAGTTAGAAGTAAATGGTATAGCGCTTGTTGATGGCGAAAAAATATTTGGTGAAGTTATAGGTGGACAGAAGAAAATCGTGATCTGTGGTGGGGGACATGTTTCCATGCCGATTATTCAGCTTGGCAGACAGATTGGATGTTATGTAACAGTACTGGAAGACAGACCGAAATTTGCAGATAACGCCAGAAGAGCAGGAGCAGACAAAGTTATTTGTGATACATTTGAAGCGGGACTGGAACAGATTCCCGGTGATTCAGATACGTTTTTTGTCATCGTTACCCGCGGACATGTGTATGATCGGATCTGTCTGGAAAGTATTGTAAGAAAACCACATGCGTACATTGGAATGATGGGAAGCCGCAGAAGAGTGGCACAGGTAAAACATAGTGTCCTTGAAAATGGAGCCGATCCACAGGTAATCAGTCAGTTACATTCTCCGATCGGCCTGGATATAAAGGCGGAGACACCGGAAGAAATCGCAATATCCATTATGGCAGAAATTATACAGGTCAAGAATCAGGATAAACGAGGAGCCGGTTATTCGAATGAAATCCGGGATGCAATCGTGAAATGTGAGGATCAGAAAAAGATATTGGCGACGATAGTCGAACGAAAAGGAAGTGCGCCAAGAAGTATTGGAACGAAGATGTTGATAATGGAAGACGGACGATGTGTAGACACTATTGGGGGCGGCTGTATTGAAGCCGCGATTGTCAGCAAAGCGTTATTAATACTGCGAGGATGCGCAAAAGCGCCACAAATCGTGCATGTGGATATGACTGGTGAAGATGCCGAGGAAGAAGGCATGGTGTGTGGTGGTAAAGTAAAGGTATTGTTGGAGGAAGTTTAAAGATTTATGAAGGATCAGTATGGAAGAATAATAGATTATATGAGAATTTCCATTACGGATCGGTGTAATCTCCGGTGTCGGTATTGTATGCCGGAAGGAGTAGAATTAGTTCCGATGAAGAACATTCTTTCTTACGAAGAAATTGAGATGGTCTGTCAGGCGGCTGCAAAGGCCGGAATCCGTAAATTCAAAATTACAGGAGGAGAACCGCTGGTAAGACTGGGGTGTCCGGAATTGATTGGAAAGATTAAGAAGATTCCGGGAGTAGAGCAGGTAACAATGACTACGAATGGTGTCCTGCTGTCAAAATATTTGCCAGAACTATTGAAAAATGGACTGGATGCGGTGAATATTAGTCTGGATACACTGGACCGGGAACGTTATCAGGTAATTACCGGACGGGACGAACTTTTCAGGGTGCTGGAAAGTGTGGATCAGGCAGTAGATGCCGGAATCCCGGTGAAAATCAACAGTGTACTTCAAAAAGGCATGAATGAGGATGAATTTCTGGCACTTGCAAGATTGACGCTGGAGAAAAAGCTGGATGTACGTTTTATTGAGATGATGCCGATTGGGCTTGGAAAAAAGTTTGAGACGATTTACAATGAAGATATTTTGGAAGAGTTAAAAAAACAGTATCCTGATATTCAGGAAGATCGACAGATTCATGGAAATGGGCCGGCAGTTTATGTGAAGCTTCCGGGAGGGCAGGGAAGTGTAGGATTTATCAGTGCACTTCATGGAAAATTCTGTCAGTATTGTAACCGGATACGCATGACGGCGCAAGGGTGTTTAAAACCTTGTCTGTGCTATGGAAAAGGCGTGGAGCTGAAGGATATTTTTGACAGGCATGAAAAGTCGCAGAGATGCGGAACAACAATGGCAGATCAAGAAACATTGGAATATTTGTATCAGGCAATCACGGAGGCAATTCAGTTAAAGCCAAAAAGCCACCGTTTTGAAAATTTAAGTGAAATTACAGAAGATAAGAAAATGAGTCAAATTGGGGGATAGAGCTGTGGGAAAGATATTAGCAATTTGTATTAGTGAGAAAAAAGGAACCCAGAAAAAACCGATCGAGTCTGCAAGACTGGTGGAAGAATGGGGAATTGAAGGAGATGCCCATGTGGGTAAATGGCACCGTCAGGTGAGTATGCTATCATTTGAAAAGATTGAAGCATTTCGAGAGAAAGGTGCGGACGTAGACTTTGGAGCATTCGGAGAGAATCTTGTTGTGGAAGGTTTTGATCTGAGTAAAGTCCCGGTAGGAACGAAATTTCAGATTGGAGAAGCAATTTTGGAATTAACGCAGATTGGAAAAGAATGCCATAGCCACTGTGCAATCTACAAGGTTATGGGTGATTGTATCATGCCAAGAGAAGGTGTGTTCACAAGGGTTCTGAAAGGTGGCGAGATTAAGGCTGGTGATGAGATCACAATGCTTCCATTAGAAAAAGATCGTCCGTTTACGGCGGCGGTTATTACTTTGAGTGATAAAGGTGCTGCAGGAGAGCGGGAGGATAAGAGTGGTCCATTGATTCAGGAGATGCTTATGAAGGAAGGATATGACGTGATAGAGACATTACTGCTTCCGGACGGAGAGCAGCCTTTGAAGCATCAGCTTATGAGACTGGCAGACCAGAGACAGGTCAATGTGATCTTTACGACAGGTGGGACCGGATTTGCAGAAAGAGATGTGACACCAGAGGCAACACAGGCAGTCTGTGACCGCATGGCGATGGGAATTGCAGATGCGATCCGTCAGTATTCACTTTCTATTACCGGAAGAGCAATGCTAAGCCGGGCTGTATCCGGAATTCGAAAAAAGACGTTGATTGTTAATCTTCCGGGAAGCCCGAAGGCTGTAAAAGAGAGTCTGGAGTATGTATTGCCATATCTGGGACATGGACTTGGAATTTTGCGTGGCACAGATGGTGAATGTGGAAATAGCTGATAATTCATGATATCAGTGAGGATAATAATAGCGGTTGCATGTGAGAGCAGACATGAAAATGTGTAAACACGCATAAACGACCGCTATATTATTTATAACACCGATTGTTTTTGTAAAACGAATCGCATTTTCAAAAACAGTCATTATGCTAATCCAAAAGAGGGAGAAACGAGATGAAAAAAAGAGTATTAGCAACATTACTTGCAATGTCTATGGTATTAGGACTTGTAGCATGCGGAAGTAAATCCGACAGCAAAGATGACAAAAAAGAGGAGACAAAAACAGAGGCGAAGGCTGATGATGCAGAAGATGTAGAGCTTCAGGTATTTATTGCCGCCAGCTTGAGCAAAGTTATGGATGAAGTCGCAACAGAGTATCAGAAAGATCATCCAAATGTGAAGATTACATTTAATGCAGATAGTTCAGGAACACTGCTTACACAGATCGAGGAAGGATATGCGTGTGATGTATTCTTTTCAGCAGCTCAGAAACAGATGGATCAGCTGGAGAAGACAGACGGACTTGTAGTTGACGGAACACGTAAGAATGTTGTAAACAACCAGGTCGTAGTTGTAACACGTAAAGACAGTGGAACAAAGGTTACCGGACTTGAGACTTTAAAAGATGCTTCCAGCATCGCTCTTGCAGGTGGAAGCGTACCGGTTGGAAAATATACAAGACAGGCACTTGTAAACCTTGGAATCCTTGACAAAGTTGATGATGTATCCACAATTCCTACAGAGACAGTATCTGAGGCACTTGGCGGAGTTGAGATCAGCGAGCAGGATAACGTAAGTAAAGTATTGGCAGCAGTTGTAGAGGGATCTTGTGAAGTTGGTACAACATACTATTCTGATACATATGGATATGAGGATGAGCTTAATATCCTTCAGACAGTAAGCTATGATCTTACAGGAAATGTAATCTACCCGATCGCTCAGGTTAAAAATGACGAAGCAAGTGATGCAGAAGTCTCAGAAGCAAAAGATTTCATCGATTTTGTAACATCTGATAAAGCAAAAACAATTTTTCAGAAATACTATTTCGATACAGATGTAGAGTAAGAAATATCTTTTCTAAGCCAGCAAAAGTTGACTGGGAATAAAAAAAACGTTCCGCGAGGATGCACACCTCGCAGCAAGAATGCCGAGGCATTCTTGAAGTCGGAGGAGGAATATAGATGGATGCAATGGAATCGATTATTAAAAATCTGGACTGGAGCCCGCTTTTTATATCATTAAAAACAGGAATCGTGGCGACTTTTATATCATTCTTTTTAGGAATTTATGCGGCGAGAAAAGTGGTAAAGACAACACCGGGCAAGAAGGCGGTCATTGATGGAATACTGACACTGCCGATGGTACTGCCACCGACTGTCGCAGGTTTCTTCCTGCTTTTGATCTTTAGTAAAAGAAGACCATTTGGAATTTTTTTGTATGAGACATTTGATATTAAGGTCGTGCAGTCATGGCTTGGTTGTATTATTGCAGCAACCGTTATCGCATTTCCGCTAATGTATCGTAATGCAAGAGCTGCTTTTGAACAGTTAGATGTCAATTTGATTTATGCAGGGCGCACACTTGGTATGTCTGACATCCGGATTTTCTGGAAAGTTGTGATTCCAAGTGCAGGACCTGGAATTGCATCCGGAACCATTCTTACATTTGCAAGAGCCCTTGGAGAGTACGGAGCAACATCTATGCTGGCTGGAAATATTCCCGGAAAGACGGGAACGATTTCGCAGAAAATTGCTATGGTCATTCAGGATGGAGATTATGCAACAGCGGGAGTATGGGTAGCGATTGTTATGCTCATCGCATTTCTTGTAATCTTTTCCATGAATTTTATATCCGGCACAAAGATGAAGAATATCAAACACTGGTAGATCCGGTTAAACAACATACTTCATCTTCTGTATGTTGTTTGAGTTGCCAAGCATACGACAAAAAGAAATTGTGGATGGTGAATGCATGGGATTGTACGGGAAATTGTGGAAAGATGCGGGAAGGATAAAAAATGGGAATTAAAGTAGATATTAAGAGAAAACTGGGAGAATTCAGTCTTGATATACATTTTCAGACAGAAACGAAACGAATCGGGATTCTGGGAGCATCTGGTTGTGGAAAAAGCATGACGCTTAAGAGTATCGCGGGGATTGAGACACTGGATTTTGGAATGATACAGATTGATGATAAGGTGCTGTTTGATTTGGCCAATAAAGTGGATTTAAAACCACAGAAAAGAAATGTCGGATACCTCTTTCAGAATTATGCGTTGTTTCCAACTATGACAGTTGCAAAAAATATTGCGGCAGGTCTGAAAGGCAGCAAGGAAGAAAAGCAAAAAAAAGTACAGGAAATGATTGAAAAATTTGAGCTGACAGGACTTGCTGACCGGTTGCCGGGACAGCTTTCCGGTGGGCAGCAGCAAAGAGTTGCACTGGCGAGGATCATGGCGTATGAGCCGGATGTCATTCTGTTGGATGAGCCATTTTCCGCATTGGACGTATTTTTAAAAGACCGGCTTCAGCAGGAACTGATCGAGATGCTGAAGGATTATGAAGGAACTGTTATTATGGTATCGCACAGCAGAGACGAAATTTATCGTTTCAGCGAGGAACTGTTGATTATGGATCAGGGGAAACCGGTCATTTATGGAGAAACGAAAGAAATATTTGCGAAGCCTGTATATAAAGAGGCTGCAAAACTGACCGGCTGTAAGAACTTTTCCAGAATAAAACGTGTAGATGCACATACGGCAGAGATCCTTGACTGGGGAATTACATTACATACGAATCAGGAGATTGATGAACAGGCAACCTGGTTTGGGTATCGGGCTCATGATTTTGTACCAGTGTGGGGAAAGCGAAAGGAGAACTGTCTGAAGATAAATGTTGAAAGTGAGGCAGCACTTCCTTTTGAAAGAAATTATTACCTTTACCCGGAGGGGGAAGAAAATCAGAATAAACAGACGATCTGCTGGTTTCTTCAGAGAGAAAAGCTGGAAAAAATCGGAGAGAAAGGAATGCCGGATTATCTGGAACTTACGGAAGAGGGCATGATGTTCCTGAGAGGATAAAAGAGAGGTTTAAGTAGTTGCGGGTTTTATAGGGGTATGTTAGACTGAGCATAGAATAGATTTGAAAAAACTCAAAACAAGGAGGAAAAAGGTATGAAGAGAATGAAAAGAGTATTGGCTTTGGGGATGGCGATACTGATGTGTATGGGACTGACTGCATGTGGCAAAGATTTTGATGCAGCAGGATACACAAAATCGGTATTAGATGCAAATTATCATGCGCAGTATGATAAATATGCCGAATACCGTGGAATTTCTGAGAGTGATGCGAAAAAAGAAGTGACAGAAGGTATGAGAACTCAGATTGAGAGCGCATTTTCAGGAATGGACGTTAGTGATGAGATGATGGATAAATACATAGAGGTAGCTGATAAGGCCTATGATCTGGCAGATTTCACAGTAAAAGATGCCAAGAAACAGGATGATGACAGCTATGTAGTAACTGTAGTGATCAAGCCATCAGATGTATTCAGTAATTCTTCCAATTATGTAAATGATATTGCAACAGAGTATGCAGATCAGGGAAAAGATCCGACACAGACAGATGTGCTTATGGATATTTTAGTTGAGAGCCTGAACCGTGCGATTGAAGCAAACTCTTACGGTGATGAGACGACATTGGAAGTTCATGTAACAGCGGACAAGGATGGGGCATACGGAATCGAAGAATCGGAGATGGAGACACTGGAAGCAACTATGTTCCCAGGCGAATAAATTAGACAAAACAAAGTATTTAATAGCCGGGGTATTAATGGCAGGGTATTAATAGCTGGCCATAGGAAAGCTATATAAAAGGCTTGACATGCCAGTCCTTACTGTGCTACGATTTTTACGTTGAAATTCTTTTATATCTATATAAAAGAGATGTAAATATTCATAAGATAGCCAGAATGATTTATGGAAATTGCTGAATATTGAAAATGAAACAGAAAATGCGTGGAAAAAGAGAGTACGGTTGGAAAGATTCTACAGAGAAGCCCCGGTTAAGCTGAGAAGGGCGGATTGGAACAAGCGGAAGATGGCTTTGGAGCAGTGAGTGTGAAGAGTGGCAGACAGGTCAGGAATTTAGCACTTAATGGGATTCGCCCATTACAGCGAAAGAGTGTAGATGGCACTCGATGAGGTTCTGATCCGTGAGGATAGAGCGAAAAGAAGTGGTAACGCGGAATATCCCGCCTTCTCAGTATGAGAAGGCGGTTTTTTTGTATAGGTAGGAAATTGCATTTCCTACCTATACAAAAAGCCACCGGCAGGATGTGAAAAAAATTATCATTAAATAATGAAAAATTAAGATTATAGAAGGAGAGAAGAATATGTGTGAGAAATGCAACAAAGGAAAGTATTATATTACTACAGCGATTGCTTATGCATCAGGCAAACCGCATATTGGTAATACTTATGAGGTCGTTCTTGCAGATGCAATTGCAAGATACAAAAGAAGTCAGGGATACGATGTATTTTTCCAGACAGGAACTGACGAACATGGTCAGAAAATTGAACTGAAAGCGGACGAGGCAGGTATTACACCAAAACAGTTCGTTGACAATGCAGCGAGAGAGATTAAGAAAATCTGGGATTTAATGAATACTTCCTATGATAAATTTATCCGTACGACTGATGAGGATCATGAAGCACAGGTCAAGAAAATTTTCAAAAGACTGTACGATCAGGGAGACATTTATAAGAGTTCATACGAGGGAATGTACTGTACTCCTTGTGAGTCCTTTTGGACAGAGTCTCAGTTAGTAGACGGAAAATGTCCGGATTGTGGACGCGAATGTAAACCAGCGAAGGAAGAAGCATATTTCTTCAGAATGAGCAAATACGCTGACCGTCTGATCGATTATATCAACACGCATCCGGAATTTATTCAGCCTGTATCTCGTAAAAATGAGATGATGAACAATTTCCTTCTTCCAGGTCTTCAGGATCTGTGCGTGTCCAGAACATCCTTCACATGGGGAATTCCGGTTGACTTTGATCCAAAGCACGTTGTGTATGTATGGCTGGATGCCTTGACAAACTACATCACAGGAATCGGATACGATTGTGATGGAAACAGCACAGAGCAGTTCAAGAAAAACTGGCCTGCAGATTTACATTTGATCGGAAAGGATATTATCCGTTTCCACACTATTTACTGGCCAATCTTCCTGATGGCACTGGATCTTCCACTTCCAAAACAAGTATTTGGACATCCATGGCTTCTGCAGGGCGATGGTAAGATGAGTAAATCCAAGGGAAATGTATTGTATGCTGATGAATTGGTAGATTTCTTCGGAGTTGACGCAGTACGTTACTTCGTACTTCATGAGATGCCATTTGAGAATGACGGAGTTATTTCCTGGGAGCTTATGGTAGAGCGTATGAATTCCGATCTGGCAAATACACTTGGAAATCTGGTCAACAGAACCATTTCTATGACAAATAAATACTTTGGCGGAACGGTGACGAATAAAGGTGTTGCTGAGACAGAAGAAGACAAAGCAGTTGATGCGGATCTGAAAGCAATCACAGAGGATACGCCAAAAAGAGTGGAAGCTAAGATGGACGAGCTGCGTGTGGCAGATGCGATCACAGAGATTTTCGTACTCTTCAAACGCTGCAACAAATACATCGACGAGACAATGCCGTGGGCACTTGCAAAAGAAGAGGCTAAGAAAGACCGTCTGGAGACAGTGCTCTATAATCTGATCGAGAGCATCAAAACAGGCGCAAGACTTCTGGAGTCCTTCATGCCAGAAACATCTGAGAAGATTCTTGCACAACTTGGTGACGGAAAAGTGACAGAAAAGCCGGAAATTCTTTTCGCAAGATTAGACGTAGAAGAAGTAATGAAGAAAGTAGAAGAACTTCACCCACAGATGACAGCAGAAGAGAAAGAGAATCAGGCAGATGGTGAAGAAGAGACAGTAATCGATATTGATGCAAAACCAGAAATTACATTTGACGACTTCGGAAAAATGCAGTTTCAGGTAGGTGAAATCATCTCATGCGAGGCAGTCCCGAAATCTAAGAAATTACTGTGCTCACAGGTAAAAATCGGAAGTCAGGTAAAACAGATTGTATCCGGAATCCGCAAACACTATACACCAGAAGAAATGGTCGGCAAGAAAGTTATGGTACTTGTGAACCTGAAGCCGGCAAAACTTGCAGGAGTACTTTCAGAAGGAATGCTTCTGTGCGCAGAAGATGCAGAAGGAAATCTGGCCCTGATGACACCGGAAAAAGCAATGCCGGCAGGAGCAGAGATTTGCTAATATACAGAGCTTAAAAATTTTGTGTACGATGAAGCACAATTCAAAAAGGGACAGGTTAACAATCGCTGTAAGAAGCGGAAAAAGGCAGTTTAAATAATTACACAATTTAATTGGGGACGGGGTTTTTTTGAAAAAACCCCGTCCCCAAAGGAGGAAATATGAGTAAGATTAGAATTGGTATTGTAGGTTATGGTAATATTGGCCGTGGCGTTGAGCAGGCAATTAAGAGAAATGAGGACATGGAGCTGGCGGCAGTTTTTACAAGAAGAGATCCTGCGTCTGTTAAAGTTGCGACTGAGGGTGCGAAAGTAGTGCACATGGATGATATGTTATCTATGAAGGGTGACGTGGATGTAATGGTTCTGTGCGGTGGTTCTGCAACGGATCTTCCGGTCATGGGTCCAGAGATTGCAGCGAATTTTAACACAATTGACAGTTTTGATACACATGCCAAGATTCCAGAGTATTTTGCAAATGTGGACAAAGCTGCAAAAGAGGGAAATAATATCAGTATTATTTCTGTTGGCTGGGATCCGGGAATGTTCTCTTTGAACCGTCTCTATGCGGAGTCTATTCTTGTCCAGGGAAGCACATATACATTCTGGGGCAAGGGTGTAAGCCAGGGACATTCTGATGCTATCCGCCGTATCCCGGGTGTGAAGAATGCGATCCAGTATACAGTTCCTGTTGACGAGGCTGTTGATCAGGTGAGAAGTGGAAGTGAGCCAAAGCTGACTACAAGAGACAAACATACGCGTGAGTGCTATGTCGTAGCGCAAGAGGGTGCCAACAAAGCTGAGATTGAAAATGCGATCAAGACTATGCCGAATTATTTTGATGAATACAACACGACCGTTCATTTTATTTCTGAGGAAGAGCTGAAGAGAGACCACAGCAAGATGCCTCATGGTGGATTCGTGATCCGCACAGGTGAAACTGGAGAAGAGGGCAACAAGCATGTGATTGAGTATTCTCTGAAGCTGGATTCTAATCCAGAGTTCACAGCGAGCGTTCTGATTGCTTATGCAAGAGCAGCTTACCGCCTGAATCAGAAGGGCGAGAACGGAGCAAGAAGTGTATTTGATATTGCGCCTGCATTGTTATCTATGAAGACACCAGAGCAGCTCAGAAAAGAGATTCTGTAATATGATTATCGATACACATGGACATTACGATGACGAACAGTTCGATGTGGACCGGGAAATGTTGCTGACGAATCTAAAGGAACGTGGGCTGAAAGCAATTGTGACGGTGGGTGCTTCTATGCAGACAAGTGAAAATGCACTTGCACTGGCACATCAGTATCCGGCAGTTTATGCGGCTGTCGGTGTCCATCCGGACGAGGTCGGCGAGTTGAACGATGATGCGCTGGCGCGTCTGGAAGAAATGTGTCACGATCCGAAGGTGGTTGCTGTCGGTGAGATTGGTCTTGATTACCACTGGGATGTGGAGCCGAGAGAGGTTCAACAGAAGTGGTTCATTAGACAGCTTGATCTGGCGAGAAAGGTCGGGCTTCCGGTAAATATCCACAGTCGTGATGCGTCGGAAGATACATTTCTTATTATAAAGGAGCACGCATCGAATCTGACCGGAATTATCCACTGTTTTTCCGGTTCAAAAGAGCTGGCGGCTGAGTATGTGAAACTGGGATATTATATCGGAGTCGGTGGTGTCGTCACTTTTAAAAATGGAAAGAAACTAAAAAGTGTCGTGGAAGCAATACCACTGACATCGATTGTACTGGAAACGGATTGCCCGTACCTGGCACCGGAGCCGAACCGTGGCAAGCGAAATGAATCTGCATATATCCAGTATGTGGCAGAGGAGATCGCCCGGCTGAAAGGAATTTCTGTGGAGGAGGTTCTTACACAGACTGAGATAAATGCGAAGCAGGTATATCAGCTGCGGGCATTATCATAAATTAAAAATATGTGAAGTGATATGTCGGAAATTTCATACAATCTTAATAACATTTTTTATCGACATAGTGTATAATATCTTTAATGGCAACAGTGCCGGTACGAGGAGGACAATCCTTCCAGTACCGGCACTTAAGCCAAATGAACATAAATTGCTGTTTGTTCATCTGGCTTATGGTTTGATGGAATGAAGGAGTAATAGAAAGAAGTATGAGTAAACCAACACTTGGAAATCCACAAAATACAATTGAAATATTGCAAAAGTATCATTTTAATTTTCAGAAGAAATTCGGACAGAATTTCCTGATTGACACGCATGTGCTTGAGAAGATCATCAGTGCGGCCGGAATTACAAAAGATGACATGGTTCTGGAGATTGGACCGGGAATCGGTACCATGACCCAATATCTGGCTGAGGCGGCAGGAAAGGTAGCTGCCGTGGAGATTGATAAGAATCTGATCCCGATTTTGGAAGATACCCTCAGCGAGTATGACAATGTCATGGTGATCAATGATGATGTACTGAAAGTAGATATCCGTGGTCTTGTGGAGAAGGAGAACGGCGGACGTCCGGTGAAGGTGGTTGCGAATCTTCCATATTACATTACGACTCCGATCATTATGGGGCTGTTCGAAGGAAATGTTCCGGTTGAAAGTATTACGGTCATGGTGCAGAAGGAAGTTGCAGACCGTATGCAGACCGGACCGGGAAACAAGGATTATGGAGCATTATCACTGGCTGTCCAGTACTATGCAGATCCGTATATAGTGGCAAATGTACCTCCGAACTGCTTTATGCCAAGACCGAAGGTTGGTTCCGCAGTCATTCGTCTTACAAGACATGCGGCTCCTCCGGTGAAAGTGGACAATGAGAAGTGGATGTTTGATATTATCCGAGCATCCTTCAACCAGAGAAGAAAGACACTGGCAAATGGATTGTCTAATTCTGACAAGATTGATTTGCCGAAAGATGTGATTACAGAAGCAATCGCAAAGCTTGGCAAAGGAGAAAGTGTTCGCGGTGAATCATTATCGCTGGAAGAATTTGCTGCGCTTAGCAACGACTTGTGGGAAAAGAAAGGGAGATGATTTATGGTAGGAAAGACAGGGAATAAAAGTGTAGACCGTGCATTATTTGAGATTACTCCGGAGATTCAGCATTTTGCAGGATTATGTGAGAAGAATAATGCCATTGATAAAGAGCTGTATACTAAGTACGAAGTAAAAAGAGGGCTCCGTGACCTGAACGGAAAAGGTGTGCTTGCAGGACTGACCAATATTTCCGATGTATGTGCCAAGAAGATTGTGAATGGCGAAGAGGTTCCATGTGCCGGCAATCTTTATTACAGGGGTTACAACATCAAAGATCTGGTTGGCGGTTTCTTGAAAGAAGATCATTTTGGATTCGAAGAGATTGCTTATCTGCTTTTATTTGGTGAACTTCCGAGTAGTTCTGAACTTGAGATGTTTCATGAAACTCTGGTGGAGAGAAGAACGCTTCCGCCGAATTTTGTGCGTGACGTTATCATGAAGGCTCCGAGCGGCGACATGATGAACAGTCTGTCCAGAGAAATCCTGAATCTCTATTCCTACGATGATAAAGCAGACGATACGACCATCTCGAACGTACTGAGACAGTGTCTGAACCTGATCAGCCAGTTTCCGATGCTAATGGTCTATAGTTATCATGCATATAACTTCCGCATGGGAGAAGACCTGTATATTTATGCACCACAGCCGAATCTGTCCACAGCTGAGAACATTCTGATGATGCTCCGTGAGGATAAGAAATATACGAAGCTTGAGGCAAGGATCCTGGACATGGCACTGGTGCTCCACATGGATCACGGTGGTGGTAATAACTCAACATTTACCACTCACGTAGTTACGTCCTCAGGAACAGATACGTACTCTACAATGTCTGCAGCGATGGCATCTCTTAAGGGACCGAAGCATGGCGGTGCCAATATCAAAGTAACGCAGATGTTCGCAGACATGAAGGAAAAAATTTCCGACTGGACGGACGAAGACGAAGTACATCAGTATCTGGAAGACCTTTTGGATAAGAAAGCATTTGACCAGAAAGGGCTGATTTATGGCATGGGTCATGCGATTTATTCTGTATCCGATCCGCGTGCGGAGATTTTCAAGCAATTCGTAGAGCAGCTTGCGAAAGAAAAAGGACGGGAAGAAGAGTACGCACTGTATGCTATGGTAGAGCGCATGGCTCCACAGGTCATCGGCGAAAAGCGTAAAATTTACAAAGGTGTAAATGCAAATGTGGACTTTTACAGTGGTCTTGTGTATAGTATGCTGGATCTTCCGCCATCTCTTTACACTCCGATTTTTGCGGCGGCCCGTATTGTAGGCTGGAGCGCCCACAGACTGGAAGAGCTCAAGAATGTAGATAAGATTATCCGACCGGCTTATAAGCCGTTGTCTCCATACCGTGAGTATATGAAGATGGAAGATCGTTAGTCTCCGGTAAAAAATAAAACCCTGCAGCGGCCCGAAGCTTGCGGGGTTTTACTTTGTTTTTGATAATAAAATTCCGTTTCTTTTACTTAGGATCATACAGCCTGAAGAACTGGTTTGCTACGGCTTAGATAGGCGACAAGGATGTCGAAAAATTCACCGGCCGTTGGACGGACATGTAATGGCCGGAACGAGTAGGACTGAAGCTGATCGTAACCATTTTCCCAACAGACTCTTATAACAGTGCGGATATCACGTTCAACACTTCCGACTGTCGTCTTATACTTTCTGGCAATCTCCGGATAAAGCTGTTTACTGATGGCAAGCAGATATTCCTCGTCTGTCAGACATAATTCAATCCCATAACTTAGATAGCGATACCCCCTATATGTAGCACCTACTCCAAGGGTACGGATTACATAGTCAATGTCGTGAGTGTACATAGAAAACTCCCCCTTTATAAACTAGAAATTATGAAGTCTAAGTAAGTTTTATCTTTTAGTATTTTATCAAAATTTGTTGAAAATAAAGGGTCTTGGATTTCGTTTACATTATTTTAGACATTTTTCGACGTTGTTCTTGAAAATATTCATCATTTCTTAAGAAATCCATTCCTATGTCTTAAATTTTATTTGCTAATCTTGTATAGTAGATATGAGAGGTGAAATGAGATGGCAAAAATATTAGTATGTGATGATGATAAAGAGATTGTAGAGGCGATCGAGATATATCTGACCCAGGATGGACATCAGGTTCTGGAAGCTTACGATGGAATCGAGGCAGTGGAGATCTTGAAAAAAGAAAGTGTAGATCTTCTGATCATGGATATCATGATGCCGAGAATGGATGGAATCAGGGCAACTTTAAAAATTCGCGAGAAGCACAATATTCCGATCATTATTCTGTCTGCGAAATCCGAGGATGCGGACAAGATATTGGGACTTAATATCGGAGCTGATGATTATATAACGAAACCATTTAATCCGCTGGAGCTGGTTGCCCGTGTGAAATCACATTTGCGCAGATATATGCAGCTTGGAAGCACGGCGATAAAGGAGAGCGAGGCAATCTATACAGTCGGCGGACTGGCGATCAACGATGATCTGAAAGAAGTGACAGTAGATGGCGAGCCGGTGAAGCTTACCCCGATCGAGTACAACATTTTGCTGCTGCTTGTAAAGCATCAGGGCAAAGTATTTTCTATTGACCAGATATATGAAAATATCTGGAATGAAAATGCGGTGGGTGTTGATAATACAGTGGCAGTGCATATTCGTCATATCCGTGAGAAGATTGAGATCAACCCGAAAGAACCAAGATATCTGAAAGTCGTGTGGGGCGTAGGGTATAAGATCGAGAAGCAGTAAAAGCAGGTCGGGGTAAGACCAGCAAGAAAAAGCTAACAGAAGGGAGACGTTATGGAAAAGATATGGCATAAGAAAAAAAAGACCAGAATTTTGTTGATTATAATTGCAAATGTTATGGTTATTTCGATGATGCTCGGCGTTATGAGCATCATGTCTTACGCAGAACTTTTCGATGACCTTATAACAGGAAAACTTACGCAGAGCTATGAAGATTCCTATGACTTTGATACAGAGCTTATGAATAGTGCGTATCAAGTGATGTCCGGCATTGACAGTGAGCAGATGTTTGAGACAGATGGAAAGATTGACGAGGATAAGCTGGTCGATATTCAGGTATATAACAATAGTGAGACGATCAGTGGTCAGAATGAAAGCGGTCTTTCATATCGATTGGGAGATTTGTTGAATTGGTATCAGAAATTGATCTACAGTGAGAGTACCAGTTATGTCGGAGATACAAACACGGATTCAGCAGAATTAGAAGGCAACGACGCAGAAGATCTGAAGGCTCCGATCGTTTGTAAATTATCAGATGGAAGTTATCATTACTATAGTCAGGATGATTTTAATGAAAAGGTGTTAAATGGTGAATTAAAATTTGTAATGACAGATGGAATAGGTGCGGAGACATCGGAGCAGATCTTAGATGAGCTGGAAAATGTGGATATATCAGATAGAAATGAAATGACGGAAGAGGAAAAGAATTTTCGGGGAATCGAAGATGCAGAGGGAACTATGCTCTATGTAGATTGCTGGAAATATGATGAAGTGTTATTCCGTGAGGAGGCAGCTCCACTGGAAGCAGAAAATCTCTTGCAGATAGTTAACGAGAATTCCAACTGGAATGGCAGGCTCAATGAAGCTTATAATATGCTGGAAAGCTGTATTTATCAGATTGGAGAGCGCTATGCAAATTATGAGAGCCTGACAGAGCAGTATAAAGAAGGAGATAGTAATTTTTTCTATTATTATTTAGATTTAAAGAGTGGAAAAGTCGTCACAAATCGGGAGGAGCTGGGGCAGGAAAATAATATTAATGATGTTGCTAAAAGTGTTCGTAAGATGGGGAAATATGTCATAGTAAAATCAAAACTGTCAGAGTTTGAGACGAATATTCAGGAAGCAGATGCAGAACTATGGCAGTCACAGACCGTTTATCTGAGTAATGCAGATAAAGGAGAGTTTGTGTTTATGACAGGTGTGGATACGAAGTATCCTGTGAAAGATAGTTATTATAAAAATGCACATTTTTATGAAAAGTATAGTCCGTTTGTCCGAGGAGTCAGTGCAGGAATGATTTTGGCGTTTTTAATATTTTTTGCCAGTGTAGTATGGCTTGTTGTAATCGCAGGTCGAACGGAAAGAGATGGAGAACTGCATTTATATAAATTTGACAGATGTAAGACAGAAATCGGAGCTGCAACAGTTATATTTGCATGGTTCGTACCGTCACTATTGACCGTGCTTTTCATGGGAGCTGCAGGAATTATCTCCCAGAAAACATTTGCAGTAGGAAATGGTATTCTTTCTTACGAAACATTTTTTGGAATGATTGGATTCGGAGGACTTGCAGTCTATACATGTAATATGTTTCTCGTTGGTATTTTGAGTCTGGCCAGAAGAATAAAAGCAGGAATTGCATGGAAGAACAGTTTTCTGTACAGTGTCGTAGAGTTTGTGAAATTATTGATTCGAAATGCCAGACACATAGCAAAAATAATTGTTTTATATCTTGCGTATGCAGCAGTACATTGGGTGGCATATCTGGTATCAGGCTGGCCAAGTGCATTTTGGTTATTCGTGATTTTCATTGTGCAGACAGCAGGATTTGTAATCCTTGTCAACTGGGCAGTCGGACGACAGAAAATTAAAGAAGGTATTGAGAGAATCAGTGAAGGTGAGCTGGATTACAAGATTGATCTCGAAGATATACATGGAGAACAACGCAAGATTGCAGAACAAGTCAATTCTATCGGAAGCGGACTTGATGCGGCAGTCGAGAAGAATATGAAAAGTGAGCGGTTAAAGACAGATCTGATTACAAATGTATCTCACGATATCAAGACACCGCTGACCTCCATTATTAATTATGTAAATCTCTTGAAACAAGAAAAATTTGATGATCCGAAGCTTCAAAGATACATTGAAGTTCTGGAAGAAAAATCTCAGAGACTGAAGACTTTGACAGAAGATGTTGTAGAAGCATCGAAAGTCAGCTCAGGTAATATTTCTCTCGAGTTTATGAATATTAATATGATAGAACTCATCCAGCAGACGAGCGGAGAATTTGAAGAAAAATTCCAGGCCAGAAATCTGACACAAATTATGAACCTCCCGGAAGAAGATGCGATTGTTCGGGTAGACGGAAGAAGAATGTGGCGCGTGCTTGCAAATATTTATAATAATGCTGCAAAATATGCTATGGAAGGAACACGCATCTATGCAGATCTGCAGACACTGGACGGAAAAGTAATCTTCAGTCTGAAAAACATATCTGAGCAGCCACTTAACATTTCCTCGGCAGAAGAACTGACTGAACGATTTATCCGCGGCGACCTGTCACGAAGTACCGAAGGAAGCGGACTTGGATTGTCTATTGCGAAGACATTGACCACAATGATGGGTGGAACATTTGATTTGTATCTGGACGGTGATCTATTCAAAGTCGTGATTATATTTGATAAAATAGATTGATAAATTTTTAGTTAGGGACGTAGCATTTCGCCAAAGTACTACGTCCCTAACTTTAATTTGCCTTGTCCCCAATCAACTTTTACCCTGTCCAAAATTGACTTTTTCCCGTACCGCTAGTACAATATTACTACTATGAATGAATTAAAAAATATATTAGAACAAAATTTAAATGACAATTTTATATCGGCGGTTTTGAGTAATCCAAGAGATGAGAAGTTCTCGGCAAAGGTTAAGGTGCGCCCGGTGCTCATGAAAGATACAAGGGTCTATCAGATGGAGACGTTTCGTGGGAATCAGGCATTTCATGAGAATTTAAGTGCGGATGAGGCGTGCGAAAAGATGCTGGAGGCTATGGAGAATATGAAGCAGATGCAGCTTGTGACGGCGGATGCGGAATTTTCTGTGCTTATCAGCAAGAAGGGAAAGGTTACAATTAAGAAGAAGCAGAAGAAAGCAAAGATGCGCCCGCTGAATCTGAATCATAACCGGAAGAAACAATATATCCTGCAGGAAGGTGTACCGGTTCCGTTTTTACAAGATCTTGGTGTTATGACGGAGGAAGGAAAGATTGTGCATGCAAGGTTCGACAAGTTCCGGCAGATCAACCGGTTCCTGGAATTTATCGAGGATATTTTACCACAGCTTGATTCTGGAAGAGAGCTTACAATTCTGGATTTTGGCTGTGGAAAGTCTTATCTTACATTTGCTATGTATTATTATCTTCATGAGCTGAAATCTTATGACATCCGGATCATCGGTCTGGATCTGAAGACGGATGTAATCCGGAAATGTAACGAGCTGGCGAAGAAGTATCAGTATGATAAGCTGACGTTTCTGGAGGGAAATATTGCAGACTATACGGGTGCGGAGGAAGTAGATATGGTTGTGACACTTCATGCCTGTGATACAGCAACGGATTTTGCGCTGGCAAAAGCAATTGGCTGGAATGCGAAGGTTATTTTATCGGTGCCTTGCTGCCAGCATGAACTGAACCGGCAGATGAAGAACGATGTGCTTTCGCCGATCATGAATTATGGACTTTTGAAAGAACGTATGGCGGCGCTTGTGACAGATGGATTACGTGCGGAGTATCTAAAGAGGGAGGGATACGACGTGCAGGTTCTGGAATTTATTGACATGGAACATACACCGAAAAATATTCTGCTTCGTGCGGTGAAAACAGGTCGTCGGGCAGACAATGAAGAGAGCATCCGCGCATGCGAGACATTTCTTCGCGTGACACCGACACTGGGGAGACTGCTAGACGAAAAAGGGGAGCTTTAAATGAAATGGAAAAATCGCGTGATCCACGCAGGGGTACTGGTTCTGGTATTTCTTGCTGCGGTGGTCATATTTGGCTATGTGACAAATAAAAAGAACAGTAACATGACGACAGATATGGGGGCAGCAACACGTCCCCAGATTGCGTTTTCTTATAACGGTTATTCGCTCAATGACCTGCCCGGATATAAGAATGAGATGGATTTGACAGGCGTACGTGATTCCATCACACCGGTCAGCAATGGCCAGCTTCAGGTCACCATTAAAGCTTATGAAAATGTGATCGACAGCCTGGACTATACGGTTTATTCGATTGATGGCAAAGAAAAGCTGTTGGAACAAAAGGTGAAGAAGCCAGGAGAGAATGCAACGCTGGAAGTAGGAAATGTCGATGGTGAAAATATTTTGTCTGAGGAGCGTATGCTTCAGATCACGCTGCATATGGACAATCACGACATGTATTATTATACGAGAATCGTGGACGGAGCCAAGTTAAATGCGGCGCCAAGCCTGGATTATGTACAAAGTTTCCATGAAAATGCACTGGCGAAAGCGGAAGGTGTTGGAATTGGAACGGCGATTGAGCCCAGTGATGAAGGAGACAACACGACATTACAGCATGTGACGATCCACTCAGATTACACGCATGTAACATGGGGAGATCTGGCCCCGAAGGTTGATGGAAGTGAGCGTTGGACGATTAAAGAGTTGAACAGCACATATATGGCAGTGGAGCTGGAATATCGTGTGAACTGTACTGGTGAGGAAAATGAGCAAGACGAATACCAGGTACGGGAATATTTCCGTGTGCGTTACATTTCCGGAAGCCAGAAGACATATCTGTTAGATTATGACCGGACGATGGACCAGATATTTGATGCGACGAAGAAGGTGTTGAATGAAAAAGGTGTACTTCTTGGCATCACAGACAAGAATCCGGTCTACATGGTAAATAAAAACGGAACCGTTGTGTCATTTGTGCAGGCGGGAGAACTATGGAATTATAATCGTGACCGGGATGAAGTTTCTCTTGTGTTCAGCTTTGCAGATGCGGAGAATACGGATATCCGGAATATGCTGATGCAGCATGATATTAAGATTTTAAATGTAGACGAAAAGGGAAATACAACATTTGCCGTATGCGGATACATGAACCGGGGCAGCCATGAAGGTGAGACTGGATCAGCAGTCTACTATTATAATATTGAACAGAATTCTGTTGAGGAAAAATTATTCGTATCCAGTGACAAGGCTTATGACCGTGCCCAGGAAGAAGTGGGCGGACTGGTCTACTATAATGTAGAAAATGGCTGTCTGTATACGATTGCAGATGACGTACTCTACAAAATGGATATGAATAAAGGTACGAAAAAGGAGCTTGCGACAGGACTGAATGAAGATCAGTATGTTGCAAGTGAAGATGGACATCTGGTAGCTTATGAGAAAGAAGATCCTTCGAAGTCCAAGTCTGTGACAGTTATGAATCTGGAGACTGATCAAGAATATGAAGTGACTTGCAAAGATGGCGAGTGTATCAAACCACTTGGCTTCATGGATGGTGATTTTGTCTACGGTGTTGCAAAAACGGAAGAAGTCGGAACAACACTGTCAGGAGCCCAGGTCATTCCGATGTATAAAGTGGAGATTACAAGTAGTAAAGATAAGGTGATCAAAACTTATGAACAGTCAGGAATCTATATGTTAAGTGCTACATTTGAGGATAATATGATCACCCTTGACCGTGCGGTAAAAGACGGCGATACTTACACCGGAACAGCACAGGATTATATTACAAGCAGCGAAGAGGCGAAAGAAAGCAATATTTATGTGCAGACATATAAAACAGATCTGAAAGAGACACAGGTTCGCCTGACGTATGATGATGGCATTTCTGACAAGGAGCCGAAGCTATTAAAACCGAAACAGGTGGTACTTGAAAATATTCCACAGGTCAGTCTGGACCGTAAAAAAGAAACAGACGCATTTTATGTGTATGGTCATGGAAGGCTTCAGGGAACTTATAATACTGCAGGAAAAGCGATTCAGAAAGCCAATGACTGTGGCGGAGTCGTGGTTGATGCTGATCAGAATTACATCTGGGAGCGTGGAAACCGCGATCTGAAATATTCGATTGACACGGAAGATGTAGATACAGAACAGCTCAGACAGGCACTCGCAGGTGGAAAATCTGTGGTCGATGCAATTACAGAAGTTTATGGAAGCGTGATGGATTTAAGTGGCTGTACGATAGACGAACTGCTTTACAATGTTAATCAGGGACGACCGTTAATTGCTGTCTTAGATGCGCAAACAACGCTGATGATTGTTGGTTATAGTGACGGAATAGTCAGCTGTGAAGATATCGGAAGCGGTGCACGCAGCAATCATGCACAAAGTGACTTTGCAAATGTCAGTGTATATCTGGCGGCAAAATAGAAGTGAAATATTTGTTTTGGCATTACGAAGAGCCAGAACCGGCAACTGTCGGTTCTGGCTCTTCTCGATTACAGATTCATTTTGCTCTCGTGCAATAATCAGAATGACAGATAAAAAAGTTCAAATATAGCCAGAGTGCAGAGGCAAATGCCGCAGCGCACACAGCGGTGGAAAAGGCTGAGAAAGAAGCCCAAGAAGCGCGTCAGGCGGTGAAAACGCAGCAACAGGCAGTAGACCAGGCACAGAACGAGCTGAATCTTGTACAGGCTTCCCAGGAAGAAAAACAAAAAAATTACGATTATGCATTTGCAAAGGTAAAAGCACTTGGCGGAAACACAAGTGCCACGGCGGAATCTGCAGCCACACACCAGACGCAGGCAGAAGCGGCACTTGCACAGGCGAGGGCAGAGAAAATTGCAGCAGAGAATGAAGTGAATCAGAAACAGACACTTTTAAATCAGGCACAGGTGGAATCAGATGCGGCAGACGAAAATGTCAAGGCAAAAGAGAATGCACTGGAAAAAGCAGAAAATGCACTGAAACAATTGGAAGCTGAAACCAACAGCAGTATTGTAAAGAAACGTGCGGATGTTGATGAAAAGCAGAATGCACTGGATATTGCAGAAAAAGAATTAGAGGAGAAAAATGTGTCCATATCTGATGCCGTGGAACAGAAAAACAAAGCAGAACAGGCACTGGAAGAACAGGAGGCAGAATTGTCTGTGCTACAGAGAGAGCTGGCAGCACAGACAGAAGATGCTGCCGCAGCGCAGATAGAAGTGGATAAAAAGCAGGCAGCATATGACGAAATAAAGGCAATGATTATGCAGCTTCTTCATGCACAGGCAGATTATAATCAGAAACAGCAGGAAGAGGTGACGGCAAAAACGGAGTATAAAAATGCCCAAAATATAGTGAATACACTGGAAGCAGCTCTGGCAGATGCGAAAGACACTCAGGCAGAAGCCCAGTCAAAGGAAGAAAGGGCAAAGGCATTGTCTTATGATGCTGCATTTCTAAATCAGATTATAGATCCGGATTTCACGTATTTAAATGATGAGATTTCGAAAGTAAAAGATGCCCAAAGCAGAGAAGCCCTGTTGCAGAAAGCTTATGACGCGGCAAAGCAGAAAGCGGCGGAAAGTGAAGAAGCATATGGACAGGCAAAACTGGAAAATGTGAGAACACTTGCAGAACTGGCAGTTGCCCAGACAACTTATGATAAGTATCTGGCGGAACAGAAAGCGCAGGAAGCAGCTGCCCAGGCAAAAGCTGATGAAGAATCGAGAAAAGAGACAGAAAAAATACGACAGGTATTCGAGCAGAAAGATGCCGTAGATAAGTACGATAACAGCAAAATCTCTCAGAAAGCTATGTCGGTTAAGACCGGAGACAAAGCAAATGCAGGAGGAATGCTGGCAGTTGTAGGTGTTGCCGGAATGATAGCGGCTCTGGCGCAGAAAATAAAAAGAAGAGAGCAGGATTAAACCGTTACGCTCTCTTCTTGGAGGAGTTCGGAACATTACTTTAGATAAGTTCCGGACTCTGATAAAAAATTATCTTTGAAATATATGTTTCGATAAAATTGTCAATGATTGATATTTTACTGTGCAAATAATGTCTTTGCGTATTTTTTAAGTGCAAAGTAAAGAACCATTCCGAGTACTGCACAGGAAATAATCTCTCCGATACCAACTGTGCACATCATAAATGGAATTGGAAGTGCAACTCCGTATCCGTAACGCAGAACGAACGGAACGATCAGGATATTTGCAATAATCGGTGGAACCGGGGCAAGGTAAGGACTCTTCTCGCGAAGCTTCCATGTAAAGAATGCTCCAATTAATGTTGCGATACTTCCAAAGATAATGTCAGGGAGTATTGCGCCTCCGAGGATATTACCTATCAGGCAGCCGATAAATAATCCTGGAATTGCTGCTGGTGTGAATACCGGAAGAATGGTCAGGGCCTCTGAAATACGAACCTGTACCTCTCCGAATGAAAATGGTGCGAATACATAAGTGAGCACCACATAGATAGCTGCAATCATAGCAGCCTGTGTCATGAAACTGATGTTTTTGTTCTTCATTTTTAACTCTCCTTTAGTTTTGTTTTACGTGTGGAAGGTCACGAACACACGATTCATTTTCGCGTAGCAATGAGTCAGGCGGGCATGCTTGCATGAACATCTGACGAATGCTGCGGAGGCATATATGTTGATATATGACCTACGCCGGAAATCGGCGAAACCCTTGTAAGACCTTGGTTTTTCGGGTTTTACATCGGGTGATAGTATAGCATGGAAGTTCTGAAAAATCAAGGGAAGTACAAAAAAATGGCCAAAATGGGAAAAGAGGGATTTTCAAGGATATAGGGGAAAAACCTTAGAAATAGAGAAAAAATTATTGATAATGCGAAATCTGGAAATACAAAAATATACTAATAGAATCAATCTGGTTGTCTGTTCGTTAATGCTATGTTATGATACAGATAGGGAAACCAAAGCCAGGCGGCTACCCTTCTTTTACGGAGGGATAAAACACCCTCCTAACGAAAGAAAGGAGGGCGATGCGATGGTCACATATTCTGATATGATTCAGTTTTGTATATTCATTGTTGCCCTTGTAGGTCTTTGCTATGAGATTTTCAAGGGCAAACGAAGATAGCCGCCACTACCGCAAATAGTGACGGCTATTGTACAATAGCTTAATATTATAACTAAGGTAGCCGCTTGCGGTTTCCCTCTTTGTATCTTAAATATAGCATATCCGGTAGTGGGACGCAAGAGCATCAAGAAAATTACTGATGTTCCAAATGAAAAATTTTCTAATGAAAAAATTTGTAAAAAAAGAAAAAAGTGCTTGCATTTTCAGAAAGGCTATTATATAATAACACTTGTCGTTAAGAGATGCGACAGAAAAATAAGAGATGCGCGATTAGCTCAGTTGGTAGAGCACCTGACTCTTAATCAGGGTGTCCAGGGTTCGAACCCCTGATCGCGCACTATCAAATCACTGTTTTTAGAGGCTTAGAGCTCTGGGGACGGTGATTTTTTTGTGCCTGAAAATAGGGGCTTTATAGGGGGATAACACGGAAATCACCAGGAAAAGCAAGGGTGAAGTGCCTTTGTCGCAGATTCTGTCGCGAGCTCGTCGCGAGAAAATAAACAGTCCAGGAAAGATGTAGATTCCTGATCCGTTAAGATTTGCCAGAATGCTGGATTCGATGATTTATCATTGATAATCGTTGCATTATTCGCTACAATTATTATATCAGCTGGGAGATGACTCCCACCTCGCAGCAAGAATGCCGAGGCATTCTTGAAATAAAACAATAGGATGATATTATCCGTGATGGGGCAAATGTTTTGCAGATTGGAGACCAGATATGAGTAGAAAAAAGAATAGAAAAAAGAATTTTGTTAAGCAAATAGCAGTTGTAAACAAAACCCCTGTGAAACAGGAGGAACAGATGGTACAGCTGGATTTAGGACCGCGAAGAAGTGTTGCGTTCATCGGTTCGGAATGCTATCCATTTGTTAAGACTGGCGGACTGGGAGATGTTATGTCTGCGCTTCCAAAGACTCTGGCGAAGTTAAATCTGGATGTTAAGGTAATTCTTCCAAGATATAAATGTATTCCTCAGAAGTTTCAGGAAAAGATGGAGTACAGAGGTTCTTTTTATATGGATCTTTGTTCTGACGGGAAACAGTATTATGTAGGAATCATGGAATATCAGAAAGATGGAGTTGTCTATGATTTTATCGACAATGACGAGTTCTTTTCCTGGGGTAATCCGTATACGAACCTTATAGATGATATTCCGAAGTTCTGTTATTTTGCTAAGGCATCGCTTGCCGCACTCAATTATCTGGACTGGACACCTGACATCGTACATTGTCATGACTGGCAGGCCGCTTTAGTACCGCTTTATTTAAGAACCTGTTTTCAGAATACGAATGTTGGACGGGCAAATGCAGTACTTACGATACATAATCTGAGATTCCAGGGAATATATGACAGAAAAATGATTCAATACTGGTCAGGTCTTCCGGATTATGTATTCAATAAAGACTGCATGATTCAGAACTGGCTGGATGCCAATATGTTAAAGGGCGGTATCGCTTACTGTAATAAAATTACGACAGTTAGCAATACTTATGCGGGCGAGATTCAGACGGAAGAGTACGGTGAAGGTCTTGCGGAACATTTGAGATATCATAATAATAAAATCAGAGGAATTGTGAATGGAATTGATACAGATAACTGGAATCCTGCAACAGATAAACTGTTAACAGCTAATTATGATGCCGAGTCAGCAGTAGAAAATAAAAAGATAAACAAGAAAGCACTTCAGGAATCTTTGGGATTAGAAGTGGATGACCATAAGATGGTGATCGGACTTATTTCACGTCTTACCAACCAAAAAGGCCTTGATCTTGTAAATGCTGTAATTCCGGGGATTATGGATGGGAATACACAGGTGGTGGTTCTTGGTACCGGTGATGCCTGGTATGAAAATACATTCCGTTATTATGAATATAAATATAAAGGCAGTTTCTGCGCATACATTGATTACAATGAAAATGTCGCCCACGGTATTTATTCGGGCTGTGATGCGATCCTGGTTCCGTCAAGATTTGAACCATGCGGGCTTACACAGCTGATAGCTATGAGATATGGTGCGATTCCGATTGTCAGAGAAACAGGAGGACTTAAAGATACCGTTTCCCCTTATAATATGTACGACAATACAGGGAATGGTTTTACATTTGACCGGTATGAAAGCGGACTTCTTTACGATGCCATTAACAGGGCAAAGACGCTCTATTTTGAGAGCAGGAAGTATTGGGATGATATGGTGATCCGGGATATGAACAAAGATGTTTCCTGGGAAAAGAGTGCAAAACAATACAAAGATTTGTATGTAGAGCTGACACCGAGAAACTAAAAAAATATATGCAATAAAAAGTCCTTCTTGATAAACTTTTATTTATACATGGGAAAGCAAGAGACGATAGTGATTTAAAGAATTTGGATATAAGGATGCATTTTTGAGTCCTGAAGAGTTTGTTGCCTATAAGAAAGCGAACGCATAATACGAAAGGCAGGGGTTATTATGAGAGCATTTTGGATCGTACTGGACAGTGCAGGAATAGGAAATGCACCGGATGCAGAAGCATTTGGTGATGAGGGAAGCAATACATGGAAGACTTGTTATGATTCCGGAAAACTGCATATTCCGAATATGGAAAAATTGGGGATTTATAACATTGACGAGATGAATTATGGGGATAAGTCTTTAAGTCCAATTGGATGTTACGGAAGACTTCATGAAAAATCTATGGGAAAAGATACGACCATCGGGCATTGGGAGATGGCAGGTATGATATCTCCGAAACCATTTCCGGTATATCCAGACGGATTCCCGAAGGATGTGCTGGATGAATTCCGAAAGCAGACAGGACGGGAAGTGCTGTGTAATAAACCATATTCCGGAACAGAAGTTATCAAGGATTATGGGCGTGAGCACATGGAAACAGGTGCGTTGATCGTATATACATCCGCTGACAGTGTGTTCCAGATTGCAGCTCATGAAGATGTTGTGCCGGTAGAAACTCTGTATGAATATTGCAAAATAGCAAGAAAGATTCTGATGGGCGCTCATGCAGTAGCAAGAGTCATTGCAAGACCATTTGTAGGACAATATCCGAACTTCGAAAGAACAGACCGTAGACATGACTTTTCGCTTGTGCCGCCAAAACAGACGGTGCTGGATGATTTGAAAGATGCCGGAAAAGATGTCATCGGTGTTGGCAAGATATATGATATATTTGCCGGAAAAGGAATCACAGAGACAACTGCGAACCATGGAAATAAAAAGAACATGGAGAAAGTATTTGAGTTGCAAAAGAAAGATTTTAATGGACTGTGCTACATTAATCTGGTTGATTTTGATATGATATATGGCCATCGAAGAGATATTTTAGGATATACAACTGCATTAAATGAATTTGACAAGGATCTTGAAATATTTCTTGCTAATATGCGCGGCGATGATGTGTTATTTATCACAGCTGATCATGGCTGTGATCCGGGATATAAAGGAACTGATCATACGCGTGAGTCTGTACCGCTTCTGGGTTACAGTAAATGCTGGAAACAGGGCGTGAATATCGGAACAAGAGATACTTACGCTGATATAGCGGCCACCCTTGCACAGATATTTGAAATCGAGTATCATGGTGATGGTACAGGATTTCTTGAAATGCTAAAATAAAGACTGAAAATGAATAGTAATTAAAGTAATGAATGGGGCAGAAGCGCCTGACGGGCGATTTTGCCCCTGTAACTGTCATAAGCGAAAATAGAAAGGATGATAGAAAACGAAATATGATAAAACATGTATTATTTGACTTGGATGGGACATTACTTCCTATGGATCAGAATGAATTTGTAAAGTATTATATGCCACTTCTGGCAAAACGATTTGTAAAATATGGAATGGAGCCGAAAGCGCTGATCGGGACGATCTGGAAAGGTGTGGAGGCAATGGTACTGAATGATGGAAGCACGACCAACGAGGATGCCTTCTGGAAATGTTTTGAAAAAATATCCGGGCTTTCCAAAGCAGAGGTAGAGCAGGAGACGTTGGATTTTTATGCAAATGAATTTAATGAGGCAATTGCATCTACAAAACCGAATCCGCGCGCAGACCAGGTTGTTAAACTGTTGAAAGAACATGGTGTGAAAGTGTACCTTGCGACCAATCCGATCTTCCCGCGTGTGGGAACTATGAACCGTATCCGCTGGGCAGGAATCGATGCAGAAGACTTTGAAGTTATTACGACCTATGAAACATATCATTACTGCAAGCCGAATCCGAAATATTTTCAGGAAGTTATGGAGGAGTTTGGACTTAATCCAAAAGAATGCCTCATGGTAGGAAATGATGTGCAGGAAGACCTGACGATCCGCTCCCTTGGCGTAAAGACATATTTATTAACAGATACACTGGAAAATAAAAAGAACATTCCATTAGAAGAAGTTGAGACAGAGTACAAAGGGACTATGGAAGAATTATATGAATGGTTTCAGTCATATTTTGTTCACAATTAGTTTTCATTTTAAACATAGTTTCATCACACTTTGTGTCTATACTATTAATTGTTCGAAAGAACAAAACAATTTTCTTTTTCATAACTTTTTCCTCAGGGCTGCAACCTCCCAAACATGCAGTCCTATTTTATTGTCTAAAATTAAATTTAAGGATATATACAGCACCAAATAGCTGCTCTACAATATGAGTTATTTTCTATAGTTGCTGCGCCACTTATATTTTGCTGATTATACAAACTCGCCCAAAAGCGGCTCAAACAGTGTATAATCAGCAAAGCTATGCTCGCAACTATGACGAAAATGACTCAATTATTGTAGAGCAGCTATTTGGTGCTTTGTATATAGCGTTAAATTTATGCGGGAGGAGAGGGAGCTCTTGCCTTTTTCGCTTCGCGTATGCGAAAGTTGTGAAGGTTAGGTTATTTTATATTTCATAAGAAGAAGGAGTAGTGGGAGTCGGCGGAAGTTTCAAGAATAGGAAAATTTCATGAAGGTCTGCTTGCGGTTCAGATAACTGCTTAGTGGCGGGAAGAAGATATAAATTGTAAATTCCCGGCTATAGAAATAGTAACCCCTGAATAAAATAATTGAGCAATTTGCGTTGTAGTTGCGAGCATAGCCTGTGTGATTATACACTGTTTGAGCCGTCTTTATGGCGAGTTTGTATAATCACACAGAGATAAGCGGCGCAGCAACTACAGAAAATTGTCTCATATTTTATTCAGGGGTTACTATTATATATAGGGTCAAAATTACAATTTATATTTTCGGTTACACCATCCGATCGTGCTCTGTGAAAAATTCCGTTGTAGTCGGGTAGGTATAACTCTTACCAATTTCCTTGAGCAGCACGACATTTAATTTTCCACCCAGGTTTTTCTTGTCGAGGGCAATGGCTCCGATCAGGTCGTGGAGCATAAGGTCACACTTGTGTGGAAGTCCATAGATATCCAGGACTTTGCGTATATGTTCCGCTTCGCCAGGTTTCGTCAGTCCCATTTCCTCTGCAATCTTTGTAATCTGATACATTCCGATGGCAACTGCCTCACCGTGGCTTTCGCGTGTGTAGTGGTAATGCTGTTCGATTGTGTGAGCTAGAGTGTGACCAAAGTTCAGGAGCATGCGCTCGCCGGTGTCGAACTGATCGTGCTCAACAACGATTCGCTTGATATCTACACAGCGATAGATAACTTCGGTCAGATCTTTCTTCAAATTTTCAAATGAGGTGTGTGCCTCCAGATTTTTGAATAAATCAGCATCCCAGATGCAGCCGTATTTGATGACCTCGCCCATACCGTCGTTGATGTAACGCTCTGGCAGTGTATTTAACACAAGTGGGTCGATGAGCACAAGAGCCGGCTGATAAAAAGCACCGACCAGGTTCTTGCCTTCCGGCAGATCTACGGCGACTTTTCCACCGACGGAAGAATCGACTTGTGCCAGAAGTGAGGTCGGAATCTGGATAAACTTGATCCCGCGAAGGAAGCTTGCGGCTGCAAATCCTGCCAGATCTCCGATGACGCCGCCTCCGAGGGCAATGATCAGATCACTTCGTGAAAAACGGGCTTCCAAAAGTGCGGAATAGATTTTCGGAAGACTTTGAAAACTCTTGGTTGGCTCACCGTGTGGGAGAATAAGAGAATGAACCTCATATTCATCTTCCAGTGTTTTTACAATAGTATCTCCGTACAGAGGAAATACGTTGTCGTCTGAGATGATCATGATTTTTTTTCCGGAGTAAACTTTTTCGATATAGCTTCCGGTATCTTTCAAAATATTATTTTCAATATAAATGGAGTAGCTGTGTGCTCCGAGGTCTACATATAATTCCATGCTGTTAATCCTCTTCTTTCTTTTACACCTGTGAAAACGTCAAGACCCGCGAACGGGTCTTGAATAGTTAAAATGTTTTTCCGACTACTTTTGCAATCTCAGCAACCTGTTTCAGCAGTGCATCATATTTCGCAGGTTTCAGAGACTGGGAACCGTCGCACAGTGCCATCTCAGGATTGTTGTGAACCTCAATCATCAGACCGTTTGCTCCTGCAGCAACAGCGGCCTTAGCCATTGGTTCAACCAGCCACCATTTTCCACCGGCATGGCTTGGATCAATGATGATCGGAAGATGTGAAAGCTTCTGGATAACCGGGATACTCTGGAGATCCAGTGTATTTCTTGTATAGGATTCAAATGTACGGACACCGCGCTCACATAAAATAACATTTTCATTACCGGATGCCATAATGTATTCTGCAGACATCAGCCACTCTTCGTAGGTAGCGTTTAGACCACGTTTCAGAAGAATCGGGCGGTCTACCTGTCCTAACTGTTTCAACAGATCGAAGTTCTGCATGTTTCTTGCACCAATCTGTATCAGGTCAACTTTTTCGTTGAATACATCCAGATATTCGGCGGACATCAATTCTGTAACGATTGGCAGTCCTGTTGCAGCTTTTGCTTCACAGAGGATATTCAGACCTTCAAGACCGAGTCCCTGGAAGGAATATGGACTTGTACGAGGTTTGAAAGCACCACCGCGGAGCATGTTGGCTCCGGAAGCTTTCGCAGCTTTTGCAATCTCAAGAACCTGGTCTACAGACTCTACAGAACAAGGTCCGGCGATCAGCGCCAGATTATCTCCTCCAACCTTGACTCCGGACACATCGATGATGGAGTTGTCCGGGTGGAAAGCGCGGCTTGCTAATTTGTAAGGCTCCTGCACATGCATAACCTTTGTGACAGCAGGATCAACTTCGAAGAGTTTCGCGTCGATACGTGATGTGTCACCGATACAGCCGATGATCGTCATCTCTGCTCCTTCAATTACGTGAGTGTCCAGACCTCTTGCTTTGACCATATTTTCAACACGTTCAATATCTTCCTTTGGGGAAAGTGGTTTTAATACAATAATCATAATAGTAACTCCTTCTATACTTTTATATATGTAACATCTATAATATTCGCACTGTAAAATTTTAGTTGTTTAAAGTGTGAAACTAATACATATAGTACCCCGTTAGAATAGCATTTGTCAATGGGTTTTATGAAAATATCTCTCATTATGTTCCAGTTTAATTAAGTTGACTTGATACAGGGCATTTGCTAAAATGAAAGAGGAAAAATAAGGGTTTATCTAGCAACAAAAAAGTTTACAAAGACAGAAAATTTTCAAGGGAGAGTAAGGGAAATTTAATAAGGAGGAAATGCGATGTTAGAGTTAACATTTGGGGAACAGGTCAAAATCGTTCTGAACCGTAAAGATATGACGATCAAGCAGCTTGCGGAGATGATTGAAGAACGAACAGGAAAGAAAATGTCCAGACAGAATCTGACGCAGAGACTGGCCAGAGATAATTTTCAGGAACAGGACATGCGTTTAATTGCATCTATATTAGAGTGCCCATTTCATCTGAGTATACTGGAAGAGAATGCGGATAGTGAATATACAACCCGTGAAAATATCAAAATCGATAAGCGAGCTGAAAATAATATTATTATAGATGAAGAACCACAACAGCTGACACTGAATCTGGAGTATGATGAACCAGAGCAGGTACAGGAAGAACAGCCGGTAAAAGCAAGGGAATTTGGCATATCTGGAGCAGAACGTGATATTACAATTGGAGAACTGGTAGATATCCATAAAGATTTAGATCAGATGGAAGAAACATCAGAATATGCAGACCAGACAGAATATGAAGAGCCGGCAGAATATGAGGAGCCGGCAGAATATGAAGAACCGGCAGAATATGAAGAAGAGCCGCAGTCTTCGGAAGTTCCTGAGTATGACAAGCAGGAGGATGTGAAGGATATTCTGGAAGAAATGGCTGCGATAGAGGCTGAAGAGAAGAAGGCAAGAGAAGACAGAGAAGAAAGAGAAAGAGAGCGAGAAAAGGAACAGGAAAAAGAGCAGGAGAAGCCACGTGGCTGGAGGGCTTATTTCCCGCGCCGTAAGAAAAAGCAAGCAGAGGCGGTTCATGAGGACAAGCAGGAAGCTGCCACAGAACAGTTGGAGGCAGAATCTGCGATGAATCAGGCGCAGCCGGAAGACAAGACAGAAGAGGCTGTATCAGAAGAACCATATCAGGAGTCAGAAGAATATCAGGAGCCGAAAGAATATCAAGAAGCTGAAGAGCATCAGGAGCCGGAAGAATATCAGGAAGCTGAAGAGTATCAGGAGTCAGAACCGTACCAGGAAGAGGAGCAGGCATACGAAGAATATGTTGAGGAAAATCAACAGGATATGGAAGAAGAGTTTGCTGATACCGCACAGGATTGGGAAGCGCCGGAAGAAGAAAATGTGGGTGATATCAATCCATATACAGGCATGGAATATGAATCAAACAGTGTGAGAATGCATCCAAAGAGAATCGGTTATGTCCAGGTCTATGACAGAAGTGATCATCAGTGGACCGACATGACAGAGTGGGCATTCCTTGGATATCAGGAGCGCAAGAAAGCGCTTCTCGGCAAGGATTACGAGCCTCCGATTTATCTGGATTAAGTAATAGTAGATCATTTGTGAGGAGAAATAAGAAGATGAGATGGGAAGAACTTCTGTCGGCAAAGAGATGTCGTGGTGGACAGACGAGAGGGAGAAATGCTAAAAGTTCAGACTTGCGGAGTGAATTTGAAAAAGATTACCATCGAATTATTGGCAGTGCTTCATTTCGAAGACTTCAAGATAAGACACAGGTATTTCCACTGGATAAAAGTGATTTTATCCGGACAAGACTAACTCATTCTCTGGAGGTTTCTTCTTTTGCAAAATCTCTTGGACAGAACATCGGAGAAAACATTTTAGTTTACAAAAAAGATTCTGAGTTTACACCACAGATGAAAGAAGATATATGTAATATTTTGCAATGCGCAGGGCTGATTCACGATATCGGGAATCCGCCCTTTGGGCATTTTGGAGAAGATGTGATCCGGGAGTGGTTCGAACGGAAGCTGCCACTTATGACATATCATGGAAAGCCGATGGAACAAGTGATGAGCCGGCAGATGGTAGAGGATCTGTATCATTTTGAAGGAAATGCACAGGCGTTCCGGCTTGTGACGAAACTGCATTTTCTGGTGGATGAGCGAGGTATGAACCTGACGTATGCGCTTCTGAGCACCATTGTAAAATATCCGGTGCCGTCCACAGGAATCGACTTGGATTCCGGGGATATTAAGACGCGCAAGATGGGATATTATCTGGCAGATGAGAAAATGTTCCGTGAGATCGAGAGGGAGACTGGAACGAATGGCTGTCGGCATCCGTTGACGTTTATATTAGAGGCGGCAGATGACATTGCATATAAGACTGCGGATATCGAGGATGCATTTGTAAAAGGGTACTTAAGTTATCATACATTGCTGGAGGAACTTAAGGAACTGCAAATGATGTATCATCAGGAAACGAATATATTTCGCCCGGCAGATAAGCTGGAAGAGTTATATTTTCGGGGGAAAGAGATGCATGTGGCAAATCCAGAGGAGTATGCAGTAAAGAACTGGATCATCCGTGTGCAGGGATTTGTGATCAACTGCGCAACTTATGGGTTTACATCGAATTATGATGCAATTATGAAGGGCGAATATAAGTATGATCTGTTTCACGGTACTTACTGTGAGCGGCTGATGCAGCTTCTTGGTGACCTGGCATACAGAGAAGTCTTTACATCGGAACCTATTTATCGAATGGAAGTGACAGAATCTGTCATGCTGAGTGATCTTTTGGATAAGTTTATGACAGCAATCATCAAATATGATGACCCGTCGCAGAAATTAAATTCCATGGATCTTAGGATTGTGTCATTTATTTCTGATAACTATAAGCAGGCATATCATTGTCAGGCAGAGGGCAAGACGGAGGCGGAAAAACTGTATTTGAGGATTCTGCTTGTGACAGATTATATATGTGGAATGACGGACAGCTATGCAATGCGTCTTTATCAGGAAATGCGAGGAATGTTTTTGAGTGGAACAGAATAGACTGTGGTAAATGATACAAGTCAGGACGGATAGGATTGAAGAGGTTTATTCGATATCTGTATGAATATGAAGGGAATCAGAAAAAAAGAAATGTCGGGTTTGTAAAAGTTGAACAAGATGGGAAAGAAACAACGATTTCTGTACATGGGAAAGGGCTGTGTGGAAAAAGCAATGAAAACATTTCCTGTTATCTTATAAAATTGGATTCTGAAATGGGAAATATACTTTTCGTTCCGGCAGGAGAGATACAGATTGGAATGATTTCCTGCGGGGGATGTTTTTGCTATACAGAAGAACTGATAAGAGCTGGCTATGGAAAGACAGAGCAGAGTGTCGGTCAGACGTGTGAGAAAAAAGACGACATTTGTGGGCTTGGTCTTGGTGATCCCAAGGAAGCATTTTATGTAGCGCTTTGGAATGAGGAAATGTATGGAGACCTTGATATTGCGAGGGCGAAGGTCTTTCGAGAATTCGATAGTGATAAAACCGCCGGGGAATCTAAGAGTATTAAGAATATAGACGAAAAAGAGGCAGAGGTAGAAACGCAGTTCGGGGACGATGAAGAGACAGAAAATCTGGAAGAAGAACAGCCAGAGAAAAAAGAACAGGAAACAGTAGAAGAATCCTCGGAGAAAAAGGAACAGGAAACAGTAGAAGAGTTCCCAGAGAAAAAAGAACAGGAAACAGTAGAAGAATCCTCGGAGAAAAAAGATCTGAAAAAAGACGATAGAGACACAGATTTGCAAAATTTCCGGCGGCAGATCATGAAAATCCAGCGTGGAGAAATCAGTATCCTGCCACGATGCGAGTGGAAACTTGCCAATAATAATTTTCTACTTCATGGATATTATAATTACCGGCATCTTGTTCTGATCGACGAAGGTAATCAATTAAAGCTGGGAGTTCCTGGCATTTATCATGAACGGGAAGCAAGAGCGGCGGCAACATTTGGATTTCCGGAATTTATTGCAGAAGCAGATGTGAATGTGACGCTTGAACCACAGGAACGAAATGAAAATCAGCAATTCGGCTACTGGTGCCGGCAGGTGCGAAGACCGCCGAGATAGTAAGGAGTAAAAATGACTGCAGATGAAAAATATATGCGGGAGGCAATCAAACAGGCGAAAAAGGCATATGCTATCGGAGAAGTTCCGATTGGTTGTGTAATCGTGTATCAAGACAAAATAATTGCTCGCGGATATAATCGAAGAACAATCGATAAAAATACACTGGCTCATGCGGAGCTTCAGGCAATCCGTAAAGCAAGTAAGAAAATGGAAGACTGGCGGCTGGAAGAATGTACGATGTATGTGACTCTGGAGCCGTGCCAGATGTGCTCCGGCGCAATCGTTCAATCTCGAATGACAAGAGTTGTAGTTGGCTGCATGAACCCAAAGGCAGGATGCGCAGGATCTATATTAAATCTATTGCAGATGCCGCAGTTCAATCATCAGGTAGAGCTTACAACAGGGGTTCTGGAAGAAGAATGCAGTCAGATGATGAAAACATTTTTTAAAGAACTGAGGGAAAAACGTAAAAAAAATAAGCAATAATCCAAAGCTACGGATTATTGCTTTTATTTGTGCACGAATAATATTTTTTTCGTGCGTTGTGCGTCGAACACGATCCAACGAACGTTACCCTGGCAGTAAACTCAACCCAGGCACCCTTACGGCACCCGAAAGATTCCACTTAGTGCTGCTTCGTTCCCGACCTGACACGGTTCATGGATTTTCGTCGCGTAAGACCCAGATATCAACGCCACATACCAGGGGCGGCTTCACCAGACCAATGCCCTCGGCACAACATCACCCCTGCTATAGCGGATTGCAGGTTCAAGGTACCGCTACCACCCCGGCTGCACAAGTCCATATTATAACGGAAGATGGTGGAAAAGTCAATTGGGGACGGGGTTTTTTCAGTTTTACCCCGGTTCTTTTTCAAAAAAACCCCGTCCCCAATTGAACTTTAACCTGTCCCTTTTTGATTTCAGGTGGTATAATCGTTCGAAAAGGAGCATATATTTATGAAGATTTTACTTGTCGCGATCAATGCGAAATATATACATTCGAACCTTGCTGTGTATTGTCTGAAGGCATATGCCGAAAAGAATATGCCGCAGGATGTGAATGTTCAGATAGAACTGGCGGAATATACGATCAATCAGAACAGAGATGAGATTTTAAAAGATATTTATAGGAGACAGGCAGAGATGATCTGTTTTTCATGCTATATCTGGAATCTGGATTATGTGGAGTCGATGATTCGGGATGTGAAAAAAGTTATGAAAGATGTAATCATCTGGGCAGGGGGACCGGAGGTGTCCTATGACTCCCGGGAGACTTTGGGGAGGCTGCCGGAACTGACTGGTGTGATGAAAGGGGAAGGTGAGAAGACATTTGCAAAATTATGTAAAGTGTATGGGAAGCGTTCCGAAACATCAGAATTATCGCTGGAGCAGATAGACGGGATTACATTCCGATGTCCGGATGGGACGATCTGTGAGCGGCCGTGGCGTGTGCCAATGGATTTGAGTGAGGTCCCATTTGTCTATCACGATATGAAAAAGTTCGAGAACAAGATCATTTATTATGAGACGAGCCGGGGGTGTCCATTTTCATGCAGCTATTGTCTGTCTTCGATTGATAAGCGGCTTCGATTCCGGAGCCTGGAGCTGGTGTTTAATGAACTGCAGTTTTTCCTGGATCATAAGGTTCCGCAAGTGAAGTTCGTGGATCGTACATTTAACTGTAAACATGACCATGCTATGGCAATCTGGAAATATATTCAGGAGCATGACAACGGAATCACGAATTTTCACTTTGAAGTTGCGGCGGATCTGCTGAATGATGAGGAAATCAGACTGATCCGGCAGATGCGTCCGGGACTGATCCAGCTGGAAATCGGGGTGCAGTCTACGAATACGGATACGATTCGGGAGATTCGAAGAACAATGAGGCTTGAGGAAGTCCGTGAGCATGTGGCAAGGATAAAAGAAAAGGGAAATATCCATCAACATCTGGATCTGATCGCAGGCCTTCCGTATGAAGACATAAAAAGCTTTCGAAAGTCATTTGATGATGTCTACAGCATGCGCCCGGACCAGTTACAGCTTGGTTTTCTGAAAGTGTTAAAAGGTTCGTATATGCAGGAGATGCAGCAGGAATATGAGCTGCGATATAAAGATGAGCCGCCGTATGAAGTACTTTCTACAAAATGGCTTCCATATTCAGATGTAATTGAGCTGAAAGGGATTGAAGAAATGGTGGAAATCTACTATAATAGTGGACAATTCACCCATGTAGTGGAAGCGTTGGTGGAAAACTATGCATCTGCATATCAGATGTACCAAGATTTGTGGCAGTATTATGAAGAGCATGATTACATGGGGATTCAGCACCGAAGAAGCGCCCGGTATGAGATCGTGCTGGATTTTGTGAAAGAAAAATATCCAGAGCAGGCAGACGTAATGCGGGAACTTCTGACTTATGATTATTATCTCAGGGAAAATGCGAAGAGCCGTCCGGAATTTGCAGGCGAAGATGCAACAGACAAGCGGTTTGTCAGAGCATTTTATGAAGAAGAGGAAAAAGAACGAAAGCATTTGCCGGGATATGAACAGTTTGATAGAAATCAGATGCGCAAGATGACGCACCTGGAATATTTCCCGCATATGGGGAAAATGTTACTTTTTGATTACAAGTTTCGAAATCCATTGAATCAGGAAGCGAGAACGTGTATGATAAAGAAAGATTCGTTGGAAAGAAGAGGATAGAGAATGAATTTCAATGATAAAAAGACAAGGAGAATCATTTCAATCGTAGTACTTGTTGTGATTGTCGCGATGGTGGCAACGATGATTATCCCTTATATGATGGCCTAGAATAAACCGGAAAGGATGCAGAAAATAAGATGGCGCGAAGAAGACGCAGGAGAATGACCAGGAAACAGGCGAGAATGAGAAGACGTGGAATCAGGATTGCAGGATTTTGTCTTGCAGGCTGTATTCTGATACTTGGAATTGTCTGTGGCGCGTTTCATCACTATGTATCACAGTTTCCGGAGGATAAGATTGCAGAGAATATCTATGTCGGAACCGTAGATCTGTCCGGGCTTTCAAAAAAAGAGGCACTAGAGAAACTGGCCGGTCAGAAGAAAGCAGATCAGAAGCAGACGGTATCGTTGACTGTGGAAGGTCAGAAGACAGAAGCGACACTTGAGGAATGTGGATTTGATTACGCAGACGTGAAGGCGAATGTGAAGGCTGCCATGGACTATGGAAAAAGCGGCGGACTTTTTGGACGATATAAGAGTCTTCGTAAACTATCTAAAGAAAAAGTTGTCCTGAGCCCGGAATATACATTGAATCAGAAAGCGACGGAGAATATTCTGGAAGAACGGGCAGTTCCATTTGCAAAGCACGCACAGAATGCGACCATTACGAAAAGTGGAAGCGGACTTCAGATTAACAAAGAGGAAATTGGAGAGACCGTAGATAAGAGTGGAACTATAAAAGCAATTAAGAAACATTTAAATGACTCCTGGGATCATGGATCATTCGCCATGGAGGCAAAGGTAAAAGAAGAACAGCCAAGTGTGACAGAGGCGGATTTGTCCACGATACAGGATGAACTTGGCTCATTTTCTACAGATGCCGGAGGCGGAGAACGCTGGAAGAATCTGAAAAATGGTGTGGAGAAACTGAATGGTACAGTCGTGATGCCGGGAGAACAGATTTCGGTTCACGATGTAACAGCACCATATGATGAAGAACATGGATATGTGCAGGCAGGTTCTTATGAGAATGGTCAGGTCGTAGATACATATGGCGGTGGCATCTGTCAGGTTTCCACGACACTCTACAATGCAGTGCTATTCTCTGAATTGAAAGTCGTAAAACGGTATCCACATTCGATGCTGGTGTCCTATGTACCGCCGTCAAGAGATGCGGCAATTGCTGGTGACACGAAAGATTTTGTGTTTGAAAATAACTATGATACTCCGATTTACATTTTTGGAGAGATTGATGACGATAATCAGCTTTGTTTTGCAATTTACGGAAAAGAGACAAGAGATAAGACAAGAAAGATTGAATTTGAGTCGGAAGAGGTATCGACAGAAGAGCCGGGAGTCAAGTATAAAGCAGATGCTGAACTGGCGCTTGGAGAGATGGAAGTGACCGGAAGTGCACATACGGGGAAAGAAGTAAAACTTTGGAAGATTGTCTATGAGAATGGTAAGCAGGTGAGCAAAGATGTCATTAACGAAAGTACTTACAGCAAAGCGGACAAAACCATTTCTGTAGGAATCAAGACAAAGAACAGCAGTGCGGCAGCGGTTGTGAAAGAAGCAGTCTCAACACAGGATAAAGCAAAGATACAGGCGGCAATCAGCGAGGCGAGTTCCATGGAATCTTCGTCTGAGCAGTAAGAATGCCGGGAGGAATTTTCTGCCGGGTAAAAAGAACAGATTTGTTTTTTTGAAAATCAGGAAATCAATGAGAAAATAAATGAAATAAAAGACAGGAGGTGAACAGACAAGATATGAAGTTTGAGACAGAACATGGCTGTGTGGTCAGTGAGATGGCAACAGCTTACGGAAATTCAAAACAGATTGGACGATATGCAGTCGCGGCGGCAATGAATGAAGTGCTGACGCGGGCGGAACGAGTGGATCAGATGGAAATCAGAGTCTGTGCACCGCTGGAAGAAAAGAAAACGCATCTTTATGATGTGAAAGCTGAAGCCGCGCGCTGCGCAAGAGAACACGGTCAGACGTTTTGGGAGCCGGAAATTATCCGCGCAGCCTGGGCAGCAGGTACATTTGTACAGGTGAACGCTTTGGCGGCTGATGTAAAGCAGCAGGCGTGGAACAAGGAGACGATGCGAGCCGGTCAGGACATTGTCCTTACAAAATGGATTGGCCTGGAGGGAACTCTTCGTATCCTGGATGAAAAAAGAAGAGAACTTGGAAAGCGTTTTTCCGGAACTTTTTTGCATCAGGTAGAGGAATTCCGAGAGACCATCTTCGCAGAACGTGAAATCAGGGTTGCAAAAGCCGGAGGCGTATCTGTCATGCGCCAGGTTGGAGAAGGCGGTATCTTTGCCGCACTTTACAGACTGGCTAAGGAAGCTGATACCGGACTTGTAGTGGATCTCAAGGCAATGCCTGTGAGACAAGAAACAATCGAGATTTGTGAATATTACAAGCTCAATCCGTATCAGCTTGCTTCCACGGGAAACATATTAATGATATGTGATGACGGGGAAGCACTGGCAGATGCGCTTCGAAAAGAAGAGACAGAGGCGGCTGTGATCGGACGCCTTACGGATAATAATGACAAAATAATACAGAATGGGGAGGACATCCGCTATATCGACCGTCCTGCTCCGGACGAATTGATGAAGATATAGCAGAATCCTCCAAAGTGGAGGTTTAAGATGAACGAAATTCGTAGTGAGATATTAAAACATCTGGAAAAGAACAGCAAAGCTGATCTTGGGGAACTTGCAATTTTACTTGGGACAGACGAAATTTCTGTTGCAAATGAAATCGCAGACATGGAGAAAGAAGGGATTATCTGTGGTTACCATACACTAATCGACTGGGACAAAGCCGGAAGAGGTTTTGTGAATGCATTGATCGAAGTTCGCGTGACCCCGCAGAGAGAGCGTGGATTTGACCATATGGCTGACCGTATTGTGAACTATCCGGAAGTAACTGCAGTTTACCTGATTTCCGGATCTTATGATTACCTTGTCAGCATTGATGGAAAGACACTGATGGAAGTATCAAGATTCGTATCAGAGAAGTTATCGACTCTGGAAGGTGTAGTAGGAACAACGACACATTTCGTCTTAAAGAAATATAAGGATCATGGAACGATCCTGAAACATGAGAAAAAAGAAGAAAGGATACCGGTGATGCCATAATGAGAGATCCATTATCTAAGAAAATAACCGGCATTGCACCGTCAGGTATCCGTAAATTTTTTGATATTGTAAGCGAGATGCCAGATGCAATTTCCCTTGGAGTGGGGGAGCCGGATTTTGACACTCCTTGGAGAGTACGGGAGGAAGGAATCTATACTCTGGAAAAAGGACGTACATTTTATACGTCAAATGCAGGACTTAAGGAACTGCGTCAGGAAATCAGCAACTACCTGGACAGAAAGATCCATGTGCGTTATGACTATGTGCATGAGGTTATGGTAACGGTTGGCGGAAGTGAGGGAATTGACCTTACCATGCGTGCTATGCTAAATCCGGGAGATGAAGTGCTTGTGCCTGAGCCGTCTTATGTATCCTACGCACCGTGTGTCACACTGGCAGATGGTGTGCCGGTGCCGATTCCGATGAAAGAGGAGAATGAATTCAAACTAACAGCAGAAGAACTGGAAGCTGCAATCACACCGAAGACAAAAATTCTGGTGCTTCCGTTCCCGAATAACCCGACCGGCGCGATCATGACAAAAGAAGACCTGGAACCGATTGCCAAACTTGTAGAGAAATATGATCTCTATGTATTGTCTGATGAGATTTATTCAGAACTGACTTATAAGACAGAACATGTTTCCATTGCATCCCTTCCTGGTATGCGGGAGAGGACGCTGGTCGTAAATGGATTCTCAAAAGGTCTTGCCATGACGGGATGGAGACTGGGGTACATATGCGGACCGCAGATCATCATGGAGCAGATGGTGAAGATCCATCAGTACGCAATCCTGTGTGCACCGACAAACAGTCAGTATGCAGCAATCGAGGGATTGAAGAACTGTGATGATGAGATTCAGAAGATGCGCACAGCATATAATGAGAGAAGACGTTATCTTATGCATACGTTTAAAGAAATGGGGCTTCGTTGCTTTGAGCCATTTGGAGCATTTTATGTGTTCCCGAACATTCAGGAGTTTGGGATGACGTCTGAAGAATTTGCGACGGAACTGCTTCGAGAGGAGAAGGTCGCAGTTGTTCCGGGAAGTGCATTTGGTGCAAGTGGAGAAGGATATATCCGAATTTCCTACGCATATTCATTGGACGATTTGAAAGAAGCGCTCGGACGGGTAAATCATTTTATCGAAAAACTGAGAAAAAAATAGAGGCTTTGATATTGTTAAAAAAATGCTAATAAAGCCTGAAAATAAAGAAAAAATGAAAGGGAAGAGACATATCTGCAAGCATACAGGTATGTCTCTTTCTGCAAGTAATTTGTTCATAATATGCAAAAAATATCAATTAAGATAGAAAGAAAAACACATTTTTACTAGAAAAACCATTGACTTATTGTATAAAATTAAGTACAATTTTGTACAAATAGTTTTTTTGAATAAATGCAGAAAGGTGATAGATAAATGCTAAATATCGTACTGCACGAACCGGAGATACCAGCGAATACTGGGAATATCGGACGCACATGTGTGGCAACTAATACCAGATTACATCTGATCGAACCATTAGGATTTCGTCTGGATGAGAAAAACCTGAAACGGGCCGGTATGGATTACTGGGGAAGTCTGGATGTGACTACATACATTGATTATGCGGATTTTCTGGAACGCAATCCAGGAGCAAAGATCTACATGGCGACGACCAAGGCACCGAAGGTGTACACGGAAGTGAGTTATGAACCGGATTGCTATATTATGTTCGGAAAAGAGAGTGCGGGGATACCGGAGGAGATTTTGGTACAACATCAGGAAGACTGTGTAAGAATTCCGATGGTGGGTGATATCAGATCTTTAAACTTAAGCAATTCCGTGTCGATTGTTCTTTATGAAGCTCTGCGGCAAAATGGCTTTGCAGGGATGAATCTGGAAGGACATCTGCACAGATTACACTGGGGAGACTCAGGGAAACTATTATAATAGCCTTCATGAAAATATAAAAACACTCTGTAAATATATGAAAAAATGATAAATTTATAGATTTTCCAGGTTTGGTATATTATAATTTCAATTAGAAGGTTTATTCTATCTAAAGGGAGAGGTGGTGAGCAAACGGCAGAAGCAGCCATTGAGAAGAAGGGGGAACGGAAAACCTCTGGAGTTCTTAATGTGAAGCTTGGGGAAGCTTTGTACTGCTGAGTCCCAGACACGGACAATGGGATGAAAGCCTGAAAGAAGAATTAAAAGTCCGAAAAATGCCATAACAGCAGATGCTGTGGCATAACAGAACCAAGAAAATAAAGAAAAGGAAGTGAACTTATGGAATTACAGATTCAAGACTTAGTTTCGTCAATCCGCAAAGACGGAATTGAGGCGGCTAATGCAGAAGCAGAAGCAATTATTTCAGAAGCTAAGAAAAAAGCAGAAACAATTGTAGCAGATGCGAAGGCTGAGGCTAAGAGTGTTCAGGAAGCTTCAGAAAAAGAGATCGGTATTCTTAAAGAAAGCGCTGCAATCAGTGCAGAGCAGGCAAAAAGAGATGCTATGCTTGCATTCAAAACTGAGGTACAGGCTGAATTTGAAAAGATTCTTTCAGCAAAGATTGAGAACAATCTCTCAGACGCAGCTCTTGGAAAACTGATCCACGCTGTAGTATCAGATGAAGATGTGAAGAATTATGCAGTTGAAGTTTCAGAAGTGAACGATTCACTCAAAGCAGAACTTGCAGAAGAGATCAAGAATGGACTTGAAATCAGACCTACAAAGGGTGTCCGCGCAGGATTCCGTTTGGCTGCAAAAGACGGTTCAGGTTATTTCGACTGTTCTGATGATGAGATCATGCAGATGCTGATGCCATACTTCAGAGATCTCGATTTCTAACAGGAGGTGCATATGGCTTCATATTATTACTTGATATCAAGCCTGCCGGACCTGAGAACAGACGGGGAGATGCCATTTTCCTATGAGGAATTTCTTGGCATGTGCCAGTCAAATGTAAGTGAATCAAAGTATGAGTGCTTAAAGAACCTGACACTTTCGTCAGAAGAGGGACCAATCATGAAAGAGTGGGCTGCCTCTTATAAGAATCTTATGAGCGAACTCAACTATCAGAGAAGTGTAAATCTGGGAAGACCATATCTGGCATCCTATGATAAGGATTCTGTGACTGCACAGGTAGCAGGAGCAGCGCTGGCTGCAAAGAATCCGCTGGAAGCAGAGAAGATCTTGCTGGATTATGAATTTGATAATCTTGATTCATTGGTAGGCTTGCATACTTTCGATGATGTATATTTATTCGGGTATGCGATTAAATTAAAATTGCTTGAACGCCAGAGCTGTTTTGTTCAGTCAAAAGGACAGAAGGAATTCAAACGTCTTTTTGATCAGGTGCAGCAACGCGTATATAGCTTATAACAGGAGAGAATTGATGGAAACAGTAACAGGATATGTAACTGGTATTAACGGAAACCTGGCAAACGTCAGCTTTGATGGTGCAGTTCATAAGAACGAAGTTGCTTATATTCTTGTTGATGGAAAACGTCTTAAAGGAGAGGTTATCCGAATCAACAATGGTGTTGCCAGCATGCAGATCTACGAGATGTCAAATGGTATCAAAGTCGGAGATCAGGTAGAGTTTACTGGTGAGCTGATGAGCGTAGAACTTGGACCAGGTCTGTTAACCCAGGTATTTGATGGACTTCAGAACCCGTTGCCGGATCTTGCAGAGCAGTGTGGATTCTTCCTTGAGAGAGGTGTGTATCTTGATCCTATTCCAGATAGAGACTGGGAGTTCACACCATCTGTAGCAGTTGGAGATTCCGTAGAAGCAGGAGATTCAATCGGTAGTGTTCCTGAAGGATTATTTAAACATGAAATTATGGTTCCGTTCACACTGAAAGGTAGTGACTGGACAGTTAAATCTATTAAAGAAAAAGGCTCTTATAATGTAAGAGCAACAATTTGCGTGATCGCAAACAGCAAAGGTGAGGAGAAAGAACTCAGCATGGTAATCTCACAGCCAATCAAACAGGCTGTAAAATGCTATGATGAGAGACTTCGTCCGGACGAGCCGCTGGTAACACAGCTTCGTTGTGTAGACGCATTCCTCCCGGTAGCAAAAGGTGGAACATTCTGCGTTCCTGGACCTTTCGGAGCTGGTAAGACAGTTCTTCAGCATATGGAAGCAAAGAATGGTGAGGCAGATATCGTTATCGTGGCAGCTTGTGGAGAGCGTGCCGGTGAGGTTGTAGAGATTCTGAAAGAGTTCCCTGAACTGGAAGATCCTAAGACAGGAAGATCTCTTATGGAAAGAACAATCATCATCTGTAATACATCTTCCATGCCGGTAGCGGCCAGAGAGGCTTCCTGCTACACAGCCGTAACACTTGCAGAGTACTACAGACAGATGGGACTTGACGTTCTTCTTCTTGCAGATTCTACAAGCCGTTGGGCACAGGCGATGCGTGAGATGTCAGGACGTCTGGAAGAGATTCCAGGTGAAGAGGCATTCCCGGCTTACCTTGAGTCTACAATCGCTTCTTTCTATGAGAGAGCTGGTAAAGTAAGACTTAAGAATGGTAAAGTCGGATCTGTTACAATCGGTGGTACAGTATCACCAGCCGGTGGTAACTTTGAGGAACCTGTAACACAGGCAACACTGAAGGTAGTTGGAGCATTCCACGGACTTTCAAGAGAGCGTTCAGATGCTCGTAAATACCCTGCAATCCATCCGATGGATTCATGGTCTAAATATACCGGTGTTGTAGATATGGGACGTATCGAAGAGGCTCGTGCAATCCTTACAAGAGGAAACGAGATCAATCAGATGATGAAGGTAGTTGGTGAGGAAGGAACATCCGCAGAAGACTACATCATTTATCAGAAAGGCGAACTTCTTGATGCTGTATATCTTCAGCAGAACTCATTCGATCCGATTGACGCAGCATGCCCACCGGAGAGACAGAGACAGGAATTCGATAAACTTTATGAAGCATTAATGGCGTCCTATGATTTGGAAGACAAGAATGAAATTCGAAGCTTCTTCAACCAGTTGAGACAGGAATTCCTTGACTGGCATGGTACTGTCTTTGAGACACCAGAATACCATGAGCAGGCGAAGAAGATTGAGGAATTCTACAAGTCAAAAGCAGTTGAGTAGGAGGTTCTAAAGTGCAGAAAGTATATACAAAAATTGAATCAATCGTCGGTAACGTTGTTACTGTTAAAGCAGAAGGTGTTCGTCTTGGCGACCTTGCTTTAGTAGGTGACAGTTACGCGACAGTTATTAAACTTGACAGAGACATTGTATCTCTTCAGGTATTTGCAGGTGCACAGGGTGTTGGAACCAACGATTCTGTTCGTTTCCTTGACAGACCTATGATGGTTTCCTTCTCAGAGCATCTGCTCGGACGTGTATTTGACGGAGCAGGAGTTCCAAGAGATCACGGTCCGGCACTTACAGAGAACATGATTCCGATCGGTGGACCTTCATTTAACCCTGCAAAACGTATTCTTCCTAAGAATATGATCCGTACAGGTATTCCGATGATCGACGTGTTCAATACACTGGTAGAGAGCCAGAAACTCCCGATTTTCTCTATTTCAGGTGAGCCTTACAATGCGTTACTTTCACGTATCGCTCTTCAGGCAGAAGTAGATGTTATCGTACTTGGAGGTATGGGTCTGAAATATGACGATTACCTTACATTCCGCGATACACTTGAAAAAGGTGGAGCAATGAGCCACACAGTTATGTTTATTCATACAGCAGCTGACCCGATCGTTGAGTGTACACTGGTTCCAGATATGTCTCTTGCTGTTGCAGAGCAGTTCGCTCTTGCCGGAAAGAAAGTACTTGTACTTCTTACTGACATGACAAACTACGCAGATGCACAGAAAGAGATGGCTATCACGATGGAGCAGGTACCATCAAACCGTGGTTATCCGGGAGACCTTTACAGTTGCCTTGCATCTCGTTATGAGAAGGCGGTTGATATCGAGGGTGCAGGTTCTATCACAATCCTTGGTGTTACAACAATGCCAGGTGATGATGTAACTCATCCGGTACCTGATAATACAGGTTATATCACTGAAGGTCAGTATTATTTGAAAAATGGACATATCGAGCCATTCGGTTCTCTTTCACGTCTGAAACAGAACGTAAATGGTAAGACAAGAGATGACCACCGTGCATTGATGGATGGCATGATTCGTCTGTACTCACAGTACAAGGAAGCTCTCGAGAAGAAATCCATGGGATTCCTTATGAGTGAATGGGACGAGAAACTCCTGAAATACGGTGAATTGTTCGAAACAAAATTAATGGACCTTAGTGTTAATATCCCACTTGAAAATGCACTTGATCTTGGTTGGGAAATTCTTGCAGAGTGCTTCGAGCCAAATGAGACTGGTTTGAAGACAAGTCTTCTGAAAGAAAGATGGCCAAAGAAAGAGGCATTAAACTAAAAGGAGTAGTTGATGGCTATCAAACTTACAAAAAATGAGCAGAAGGTGCAGAAAGACCACCTGAAACAGTATCAGCGCTATCTTCCTACTCTGCAGCTTAAAAAACAGCAGTTGCAATCGGTAATTATGAAGACGAAAGCTGAACTGGAGCAGAAGGAAGTCGAACGTGCTCAGATGATTGGAGACTTGGATGACTGGGTTGCAGTTTTCGCGGAGAATGAAATCTTCGATGAAGAGAAAAAACTCGATCACCTGGTACAGCCAGAGACAGTTATCTGTAAGAATGAGAACATCGCAGGTGTAACGGTTCCAACATTTCAGGAGCTGACATTTAAAGACATTGTTTACGATGTTGACGACTATCCTTTGTGGGTTGATACTGCAATTGTAAAACTTCGTGAGATTGCTCGTCTGGATGCATTGGTATCTACACTTCGAAAACAGGAAACACTTCTTGAGAATGAGCTTCGTGCTACATCTCAGAGAGTAAATCTGTTCGAGAAAGTTAAGATTCCGGAGGCAAAGGAGAATATCCGTGTGATCGGTGTATTCCTTGGAGATCAGCAGACAGCGGCAGTTGTTCGCGGAAAGATTTCAAAGAAAAAACTTGTGGAGGCGGCAAAATGATTGAAAAGATGAAAATGGTCTATGTCGTGTCATCCGTCTCCAAGAAAGATGAGATGCTCGATGGACTTCGGGATCTCGGACTTCTGCATCTGGCAGAGAAGAAAAGTCCGGCACGCGCAGCGTCAGAAAGATTTACAACACTTTCTAAGACTGCCGGAGTATTATTAGACTATGCGCCGGATAAAAAATCCAAGGGGAAAGAAGAAGCTCCGATCCTTTCAGACGAACAGTTTGAAGAGATGTATCAGGGCGTGCTTGCAGCACTAGACAAAAAGTCAGCGCTGTCCCAGGAAATGAGTGCAGCAGGTGCAGAGATAGAACGAGTAAAAGCATGGGGCGATTTCGCACCGGCTGAATTAAAAGAATTAAAAGAAGCAGGGTATGATCTTCATTTTTACCGTCTGGCAAAAAATGAATTTGAGATGGCTGAGCAGGATCCGGAAGTTAAAATGATCCGTCTTGCTACTATTGATAAGATGGATACCGTTGCTGTAATCGGAGCTTTACCGGCAACAATTCCGGCAGCAGAGTTCGCAATTCCGGAAAAAGGAATCAGTGAACTTACAAAAGAGATTGAGGAGTGCCAGCGTCAGAACGCAGAGTGCGACGAGATTCTTAAAAAAGCTGCTGTATATGATGCCAGTTTTCAGGCTCAGATGCTCAAAGCTCAGAACGAGGAGAATTATTCTTCCGCAAGTGAGACCGCAGAAAGCGATGAGGATTTCGTATGGATTTCAGGATATCTTCCAGAGGAAGACCTTCCAAAATTCAAAGAAGCGGCTTCAGCAAATAAATGGGCTTGGGCGCAGGAAGACGTAGCAGAGGACGACGATCAAGTGCCTACGAAAGTTAAATACGGAAAAGTCTCCGGACTGATCCAGCCGGTATTTGACATCTTAGGAATCCTTCCGGGATACAGAGAGTCTGATATCTCACTTTGGTTCTTCCTGTTCTTCACACTGTTCTTTGCAATGATCATCGGTGATGCCGGATATGGTATGCTGATTCTGATCGGAACAATAGTATTTGCAGTGAAGACAAAAGGCGAAAAGAAATATAGCAACATAGTTTACTTATTATTTGTACTTTCAATTGCAACCGTTATATGGGGAGCGATTACCGGTACCTGGTTCGGAATGGAGTCAGCAATGAATGTTCCGTTCCTGAAAGCACTGGTAATTCCAAGCTTTGCAAACTATCCGGATTACTTCGGAGTTACAGCTCTTGCACAGCAGAACATGATTATGAAGTTCTCATTCTCTGTAGGAGCAATTCAGATGGCGCTTGGTAGTCTGATCTCTATTAAGAAAAAGATTGCTGAGAAGAACCTGAGCTGGGTTGCAGACCTTGGCTGGCTCGTAGCAATTGTAGCAATGTATTTATTATCACTTTATCTGGTAATCGGAGAGAGCATTAACATCACACCGGTATTTGCAATGATTGGTGTAGCATTTTTACTTGTTGTTCTCTTCGGTGCAATGTCACCGGATCGTACATTTGCACAGGGACTGAAAGCTGGTCTTGCAGATGCGTTTACCGTATTCCTGAATACGATCAGCTGCTTTGGTAACGTAATGAGTTATATCCGTCTGTTCGCAGTAGGTATGGCAGGACTTGCCATTTCTCAGAGCTTTAACGGAATCGCAGCAGGATTCCACGGACCGCTTATTATTCTCGCTGTTGTAGTTGTACTCATCGGACACGGACTGAATATTATCATGTGTTTCCTGTCAGTCGTAGTACACGGTGTCAGACTGAACGTTCTGGAGTTCTCAGGACAGGCAGGACTGGAGTGGACAGGAATTGCATACGAACCATTTAAAGTAAACGATAAAATTATTAAATAGTATTTAATTAAAGGAGAAAAATTATGAATTTAGCATTTGTTGGAATGGCAGCTGCACTTGGTTTATCTGCTTCAGGATCAGCATTCGGTGCAGGATTTGCAGGACAGGCAGCAGTAGGAGCATGGAAAAAGTGTTATGCAAGTGGAAAACCGGCACCGTTCATCATGATCGCGTTCGCTGGAGCACCTCTTACACAGACAATCTACGGATTCCTTCTTATGAACTTTATCAAATCAGCAGTAGAAGGCGGAGCAGACGCAGGACTGGCACTTGGTGTTGGTATCTTCTGTGGACTCGCAATCGGACTTTCAGCATTATTCCAGGGTAAATGTGCCGCTGGAGCATCTGATGCATTAGGAGCAACCGGAAAAGGTACAGCTAACTACTTTATCGTAGTAGGTATCGTAGAGACAGTAGCCCTCTTCACATTGGTATTCGGCTTACTGCTCTTAGGTTAATAAAAAACAGAATACAGAAAAATTTGAGCGGAACAGCAATTGCTGTTCCGCTTTTTTCCTTTCTGCATATGATAAAGCAGATGAATTTTGTGGGAGTGTATGAACATGGATGAAAAACTTCCTTACTATATGGCGTATCCAATGCCGCTATTGTATGATGATGAGCGTCAGAACCAGAGGGATTATGAATATATGAAGAGTGTATATCCAGGAACGGCAAAGCGTCTGATACCATATATCGAAGAGGAATGTGACCGTCTGGAGTATATGGGGAGCGTTATGTATGACGAATATCCGGACCGGCTGCAGTTGCTGCTGCTTTGCAGAAGAATTTATAATCGCGCGAAAGCAGATGAAACAAAGAAAGATGAAGCAAAAGAAGGCGAGGAAACAGGCGAGTGGCTGCAGAATCTGATCCAGGTCATGACTTATCAGGAACTGTGTCAGAGAAGACGGGAAAACAGAAGTATGAGACGGAAATATTATTGATTTAGCTGTTTAAAATCAGGTAGTATTAGAATTCTCAATAAAGAAGAAAAAGATAAGGGATGGGAAAAAGAAAAGATTCGTGATAAAATATACAGTATCTTTTATAGCTTGAAAATTGAAAGTGAAGGAGCACGGAATGCATAAGTGACATATCTTGTTGGAAAAGCGGATAAATGCAATTAAGTCATGCATAGCATATGTCGTGAGATAGGCTGATATACTGTAAATTATGGAAAAGATAAGGAGATAGGAATGGAAACAAGAGTAGACAAAGTTGCAGAAAAACATAAGAGTGGATACAACTGTGCACAGGCAGTAGCGTGTGCATATTGTGATCTGGTTGGAATTGATGAAGAAACGATGTTTCGTATGACAGAAGGGCTTGGCCTTGGAATGGGCGGCATGGAAGGAACATGTGGAGCTGTCACAGCAGCCTGTGTAATTGCCGGTGCCAAGAATAGTACTGTGGAAATGGGTGGTCCGGGAAGTAAAGGGGCAACTTATAAAATGTCCAAAGAAATTGTGCGCAGATTCAAAGAGGAGAGTGGCAGCGTAATCTGTAAGGAATTAAAGGGAGTCGAGACAGGAACGCCGGCAAAAGCCTGTCCGGATTGTGTGAAAGATGCAGCCCGCATATTGGAAGAGGTTGTATTTGGCGAGTAGAAAAGTCACCTGTCCATTAGAGGCTGCATATAATAAAAGGAAAAGATGAAAGCACATTTATTATAAAAGGAAGAAAAGCAAAAATAGAAGGATAAAAACATCATGGATAACATCATTTTAATAGGTATGCCAGCGGTTGGAAAAAGCACCGTGGGTGTTATTGTTGCAAAGCGCCTGGGTTATAATTTTGTAGATACAGATCTGGTCATCCAGGAAAAGGAAGGAAAGCTTCTTAGAGAGATCATAGCAGAGGCTGGACCGGACGGTTTCCTGGAAGTAGAGGATAGGATCAATGCTGAAATCGAGGCGGAAAAAACAGTAATCGCACCGGGCGGAAGCGTTGTATATTGTGAAAATGCAATGAAACATTACAAAGAAATCGGAAAAGTCGTATATTTGCAGGTATCATTTGAAACAATAAATAAGAGACTTAGAAATGCAAAGAGCCGTGGAGTCGTACTGCGTGACGGACAGACATTGAAGGATTTATATGAAGAACGTGTAAAATTGTTTGAAAAATATGCAGATGTGACAGTGTGCGAAGATGGTTTGGAACTGGAAGAAACGATTGAGAAAGTGTTGGCGAGTCTGAACTAATCCATGCGACGGAAGTTCAAATGTTACAAAAACATTACGTAAATGTAAAAAATATTTTACGTGGCAAGTGTTTTGTGCTATACTGTTGTGGTACCCATAAGAGGGCGTGTTATTGTCATGCCATAAAAATATGACTTGACATACGGGGAGTTTATATAATATACTGTCCCTCGACCATGCATTTTTGTCTCGCTCAGGGATAAGGAGCTTGAGAGAAGGAAAGATGCATAATATTTTAGAGAATATTGGTAGAATATATAGAGGTGTTATCTATGGAGCAATATATTATTAAGGGAGGTCACCCGCTTGTAGGCGAGGTGGAGATTGGTGGAGCGAAGAATGCGGCACTTGCGATTCTTGCTGCAGCAATTATGACAGATGAGACAGTCCGTATTGAGAACCTTCCAGATGTTAATGATATTAATGTACTTCTGGATGCGATTGCAGGTATTGGAGCAATGGTACAGCGTACAGACCGCCACACTGTTAAGATCAATGCGAAAGCAATTCATGATTTCAATATTGAATATGATTATATTAAAAAGATTCGTGCATCTTATTATCTGTTAGGAGCTATGCTTGGAAAGTATAAGCATGCAGAAGTTGCACTGCCTGGAGGATGTAATATCGGAAGCAGACCGATCGATCAGCATCTGAAAGGATTCCGTGCACTTGGAGCAGATGTAGAGATTGAATATGGTAAGATTCTTGCTGAAGCGGACCGCCTGGTCGGAAAGCACATTTACTTTGATGTAGTCAGTGTTGGAGCAACCATTAATGTTATGATGGCAGCTACAATGGCAGAGGGACTTACCATTATGGAGAATGTTGCAAAAGAACCTCACGTTGTTGACGTTGCAAACTTCCTCAACAGCATGGGAGCAAATATCCGTGGTGCCGGAACAGATGTGATCAAGATCCGTGGTGTTCAAAAACTTCACGGAACAGATTATTCTGTAATCCCAGATCAGATTGAAGCCGGAACATTTATGTTTGCAGCAGCAGCTACAAAAGGTGATGTGACAGTGTTGAATGTAATCCCAAAACATCTGGAAGCAACAATTGCAAAGCTTCTTGAAATTGGCTGCGAAGTAGAGGAATTTGACGATGCAGTTCGTGTAGTGTCAAAGGGAGACTTAAGAAGCACACATGTGAAGACATTACCATATCCGGGATTCCCGACAGATATGCAGCCGCAGATGGGCGTTACACTGGCTTTATGCAAAGGGACAAGTATTGTGACAGAGAGTATCTTCGAGAATCGTTTTAAATATCTTGACGAGCTCGCAAGAATGGGTGCCAATGTCAAAGTAGAAGGAAATTCTGCAACGATTGAAGGTGTTGAGAAGCTTTCAGGAGCAAGGGTAAGCGCACCGGATCTTAGAGCAGGAGCAGCACTTTGCATTGCAGGTCTTGCAACTGACGGAATCACGATTGTTGACGACATTGTGTATATCCAGAGAGGATATGAGCGTTTCGAGGAGAAAATCCGTGGAATCGGCGGAATCATTGAACGTGTGTCTACAGAGCGTGAGATTCAGAAGTTCAAGCTGAAAGTCAGCTAATACAACAGAAAGTAAGATATGTATATTGACATTTCTTATGTATTGCGATAAAGTCATACATGTTACAAGATAATAATAATATTTTTCTCTTATTCAGAGCAGTGGAGGTACAAAGGACCTGTGAAGCTGCGGCAACCCCCGGTTCGGGAAGGTGCCGACCTGAGCGAGTAATCGAACAATAAGAGGATTGGCTTATGAAATATAAACAGTCCACTTAGTGTGGGCTGTTTCTTTGTGCAATGAACCCGCCATGCTATGTGCATTTTCAGGGTTTTAGCGAATCTCAGAATAAGAGTGAAGAACATGAAAAGGAGAAGAGAATGGAAAGACATTTATTTACATCAGAATCAGTAACTGAAGGACATCCGGATAAGATGTGCGACCAGATTTCAGATGCAATCCTGGACGCCCTTATGGAGCAGGATCCAATGAGCCGTGTTGCCTGCGAGACATGCACAACAACAGGTCTTGTTATGGTCATGGGAGAAATCACGACAAATGCTTATGTGGATATTCAGAAGATTGTAAGGGATACAGTCCGCGAGATTGGTTATACTCGTGGAAAATATGGATTTGATGCAGATACATGTGGTGTGATTACAGCAATCGATGAGCAGTCTGCAGATATCGCGCTTGGAGTTGACAAAGCTCTGGAAGCAAAAGAGAATAAAATGTCTGAAGAAGAGATTGCAGCAATCGGAGCAGGAGATCAGGGAATGATGTTCGGATATGCTTCCGATGAGACGCCGGAACTGATGCCATATCCGATTTCACTGGCACACAAGCTTGCAAGAAAACTGACAGAAGTCAGAAAAGACGGTACATTAAAATATTTAAGACCAGACGGAAAAACTCAGGTTACTGTAGAATATGATGAGAATGGTACGCCGAAGCGTCTGGATGCAGTTGTACTTTCTACACAGCACGATCCGGATGTGACACAGGAGCAGATTCACGAAGATATTAAGAAATATGTTTTTGACCCGATCATTCCGGAAGGAATGGTAGATGAGAATACAAAATTTTTCATCAACCCGACAGGTCGCTTTGTAATCGGTGGACCACACGGTGACAGCGGACTGACTGGAAGAAAGATTATTGTAGATACTTACGGTGGAATGGCTCGTCACGGTGGTGGAGCATTTTCCGGAAAGGATTGTACAAAGGTAGACAGATCTGCAGCTTACGCAGCACGTTATGTTGCTAAGAATATCGTGGCAGCCGGAATTGCTAAGAAATGTGAAATCCAGTTATCTTACGCGATCGGTGTTGCACACCCGACATCTATCATGGTAGATACATTTGGAACAGGTAAGCTTTCAGATGAGAAGCTTGTTGAAATCATCCGTGAGAATTTCGATCTTCGTCCGGCTGGAATTATCCAGATGTTGAACTTAAGAAGACCGATTTATAAACAGACAGCAGCTTACGGTCACTTTGGACGTACAGATGTAGATCTTCCATGGGAGAAGACAGACAAAGCAGAGTTACTGAAAAGTTATCTGTAAGATTGATTTATAAAATTTTTAGAAATGTTTATGGACGCTTTCGTGTGAAGCGTCCTTTTTCATGCTATACTTGATTTTAGATGCAAAAGTGCATTTTGAGTGAGACCTGAACTTAAAAGGAGATTTATTTTATGAAATTTAAGACCAGGCTGGTAGTAGCGTTTTTTACAATTATATTAATTCCACTTGTATTATCTTCGGCGCTTGTGTGTATGGTTGGAAAATATCAACTTAGTTCTATTGAGAAAAATTATGGGATCAAGAATACGACAGTCGAGAGTCTGGCTAGTTCTGTAACCGTTCTTACACGGCTGACAGAACAGCCATATCGTGAGCTGGAGGCATTGATACGGGAAAATCCGGAAGAAATGGAAGATGCAGCACAACTGGAAAGTCTGAATGGTGAACTGCAAGATAAAAAATCTTATCTTCTTGTGAGAAAGAATGATACGATTGCCTATATTGGTACGGAGGCTTCTAAAGCTGAGAAAGTCATCAGCCAGCTCCCGGAGTATGGAGCGGCCGAGACGACATCAGAAAATGGCATGTATCTTGGAGGAAAAGCACAAGTCCTTCTAAAACAGATTGATTTTCAGTATTCGGATGGAAGTGAAGGCAGTGCATTTATTGTGACAAATGTAGGAAGCCTGATTCCGGAAGTGAAAAATCTGTTCGTGGAGATTATCGTATGCATTTTCCTGGTACTTGTATTTACCGCATGTGTGCTGATCATCTGGATTTACAGAAGTGTCATGGGACCGGTCGGAAAGATGCGGGAGGCAACAAAAAGTATAAAAGAAGGAAATCTTGACTTTGAACTGCCGGTTGAGACAGATGACGAGCTCGGACAGCTCTGTGGGGATCTGGAAGACATGCGAAAACGTCTGAAGAATACGGCAGAAGAGAAACTGAAATTTGACAAAGAAAATAAAGAATTGATCAGTAACATTTCCCATGATCTAAAGACACCTGTGACGACCATCAAAGGTTATGCAGAAGGAATCATGGACGGTGTGGCAGATACTCCGGACAAAGTGGCAAAATATGTACGGACCATTTACAATAAAGCGAGTGAGATGGACGTACTGATCAACGAGCTGACTCTTTATTCAAAAATTGACACGAACCGTATTCCGTACAATTTCACAATTTTATCTGTGAATGATTATTTTAATGATTGTTCAGAGGATTTGTCTTTGGATTTAGAGGCAAAAAATGTGGAATTTGGTTATTTTAATTATGTAGAACCTAAGGTCAAGGTTATTGCAGACCCAGAACAAATTAAGAGAGTGGTGCATAACATTGTGAATAACTCTGTAAAATATATGGATAAAGACAAGCCAAAGATTAATTTGCGCGTCAAAGATGTAGGGGATTTTGTTCAGATCGAAATCGAAGATAACGGAAAAGGAATTGCGTCAAAAGATCTGCCAAATGTGTTCGAGAGATTTTATCGGACGGACGCATCAAGAAATTCCTCAAAAGGAGGAAGCGGTATTGGTCTTTCTATTGTAAAGAAGATTATAGAAGAACACGGTGGAAAAATCTGGGCAACGAGCCGGGAACATACCGGGACAACCATGTATTTTGTGCTTAGAAAGTATCAGGAGGTACCAGTAAATGAGTAAAATATTAATCGTAGAAGATGAAGAGACAATTGCAGATCTGGAAAAAGATTATCTGGAACTGAGCGGATTTGAGGTGGAAGTTGCAAATGACGGAGAGACAGGACTTGAAAAAGCCCTGAAAGATGAATACAGCTTGTTCATACTGGATCTCATGCTTCCGGGTGTGGACGGATTTGAAATCTGTAAGAAAATCCGAGAAGAAAAAAATACACCAATCATCATGGTATCCGCAAAGAAAGACGATATTGATAAAATCCGTGGGCTGGGACTCGGTGCAGACGATTATATGACAAAACCATTCAGTCCGAGCGAGCTGGTAGCAAGAGTAAAAGCACACCTCGCAAGATATGACCGCCTGACAGGAAGCGCAGTGGAAAAGAATAAAATTATTGAGATCCGCGGACTCCGTATCGACACAACTGCAAGACGCGTATGGGTCAACGATGTAGAGAAGACATTTACAACAAAAGAATTTGATTTACTCACATTCCTTGCAAGCCACCCGAATCACGTATATACAAAAGAAGAACTGTTCCGGGAAATCTGGGATATGGAATCTATCGGAGATATTGCGACTGTGACTGTTCATATCAAAAAGATCCGAGAAAAAGTAGAAGTAGACACATCAAACCCACAGTACATTGAGACAATCTGGGGCGTGGGATACAGATTTAAAGTATAAAAATTAAATTGGGGACGTAGCACTTTAATAAAGTACTACGTCCCCATCGCTGATTAAGGCTGCCCCTTTTGGTGATTGTGCTGAATTAATAAATCCCAAGTGCTTTTAGTGCAAGCAGGAATAATACGAATACAATACTTGGTCTGGCAATTTTAGAACCGTTTTTCATCACAAGTCCGGCACCGATGTATCCGCCAAGCATATTGCAGGCTGCAGATGCAAGTCCGAGACTTAAAACGCCTTGTCCATTGTAAAGAAAGATTGCAAGTGCGGTCAGGTTCGTAGTCAAGTTGATGACTTTTGCCTGTGCATTTGCGGTCTGGATGTTCAGATGAGCAAATACTGTGAACGCGATAATTAAAAATGTTCCGGTTCCCGGTCCATAGAATCCGTCGTAACATCCAACGATAAATGCAGCTATCGTTGCAGTTAAGTAAGTTCTTCGATTCAGAGTGATCTCTTCACTCCCTTCATCGTTAAATAATTTCTTGTTTAATACGAGAAATGCAGATACCGGAAGGATTACCATTAATACATAGGAAAGAATGTGTTCCGGGACGCGAAGGGAGATCTGTGCACCGATGAAAGAACCGCAGATCGCAGCGACTACCGCAGGCGCTGCCAGCTTTAAATTAATGAGTTTTGCTTTCGCAAAACGGTAAGTGGCAAGTGCAGTTCCGAATGGACTGGATATTTTATTCGTGGCAATTGCTGCATGAGGCGGAAGCCCGGCAATTAAAAAAGCTGGAAGTGAAATCAGACCGCCGCCACCACCGATGGCGTCGACGAGCCCGGCGAGAAAAACAAGCGGGCATACGACTAAAAATGTATGAAGTGTGATATTCATATCAAGTGTTCTCCTGTCTTTTGTAAAATACTTTGATTCCAAAAAAGAAATCTTTTTTATTATAGAGAAAGATAATTTAAATGACAAGGGGAAAATCCATGAAAAACGTTATGTAAATCCGTAGAAAAACTCTGTAAAAATCTTGCAAAACCCCTTGACAATTAAGCGGTTTCATAATACTATAATCTAGCGTGCATAAAAAGGCATTAGTTTTTAGTGCGCATATTTCGTGTAAACGAGGCAACTTATTACTATCATAGGAGGTGAAAGAGAATGCCAACATTTAACCAGTTAGTAAAAAAAGGACGTCAGACATCTGTAAAGAAGTCTACAGCTCCTGCACTTCAGAAAGGGTACAATTCTCTTAAGAAAAGAGCAACTAATGAGTCTGCTCCACAGAAGAGAGGCGTATGTACAGCTGTTAAGACAGCTACACCTAAGAAGCCTAACTCAGCTCTTAGAAAGATCGCCAGAGTTCGTCTTTCTAACGGTATCGAAGTAACAAGCTATATCCCAGGAGAAGGACATAACCTTCAGGAGCATAGTGTTGTACTTATTCGTGGAGGAAGAGTAAAAGACCTTCCAGGAACAAGATACCACATCATCAGAGGAACACTTGATACAGCAGGTGTTGCTAAGAGAAGACAGGCTCGTTCTAAATACGGCGCTAAGAGACCAAAAGACGCTAAATAAATCCTGAGCACTTAATGAGCATGACCGCAAGGGAAATGTGAATTTAGTACGAAGATTGTTCTTCGGAACTTAGCGAGGTAGTTCACGAGCTTAGTAAGAAGAACTGCCATATGAATTTATATTCACAAACAGAACTATGATTGAGTAAGTTGCGAGACATATAGATGTTGAGTTATGTCTTTGCACTACACTGTATCATCAGAACGACACATGTGAGTACCTATGAATTAATCAAAATGTTTAAGGAGGGAAGGACCGTGCCACGTAAAGGACATACTCAGAAAAGAGACGTATTAGCAGATCCAATGTACAATAGTAAAGTGGTAACAAAGCTTATCAATAACATCATGTTAGACGGTAAGAAGGGTGTTGCACAGAAGATTGTATATGGAGCATTCGAAAGAATCGCAGACAAATCCGAGAAGCCAGCAATCGAAGTATTCGAAGAGGCTATGAACAACATCATGCCAGTACTTGAGGTAAAGGCAAGACGTATCGGAGGAGCAAACTATCAGGTGCCAATCGAGGTAAGAGCAGACAGAAGACAGACTTTAGCGCTTCGCTGGCTTACAACATATTCCCGTCAGAGAGGCGAGAAGACAATGGAAGAAAGACTGGCAAATGAGATTCTTGATGCAGCAAACAACACTGGTGCATCTGTAAAGAAGAAAGAAGACATGCACAAGATGGCTGAGGCAAACAAAGCATTTGCTCACTATCGTTTCTAATATTTTAGGAGGCAATAATGGCTGAGAGACAATATCCATTAGAGAGAACCAGAAACATCGGTATCATGGCTCATATTGATGCTGGTAAGACTACACTGACAGAGCGTATTCTTTACTATACCGGTGTAAACTATAAGATTGGTGATACTCATGAAGGTACTGCTACTATGGACTGGATGGAGCAGGAGCAGGAAAGAGGTATCACAATTACTTCTGCAGCTACAACATGTCACTGGACATTGGAAGAGAACTGTAAGCCGAAGCCGGGTGCTCTTGAGCATCGTATCAATATCATTGATACTCCGGGACACGTTGACTTTACTGTTGAGGTAGAGCGTTCACTTCGTGTACTGGACGGAGCGGTAGGTGTATTTTGTGCTAAGGGTGGTGTAGAGCCGCAGTCAGAGAACGTATGGCGTCAGGCTGACACATACAACGTTCCAAGAATGGCATTCATCAACAAGATGGATATCCTTGGTGCTGATTTCTACAATGCTGTAGATCAGATCAGAACAAGACTTGGTAAAAATGCAATCGTTCTTCAGCTGCCAATCGGTAAAGAAGATGATTTCAAGGGAATCATTGATTTGATGGAAATGAAAGCTTACATCTACAACGATGATAAGGGAAATGACATCACAATCACTGATATTCCGGAAGATATGAAAGATGATGCTGAGCTTTATCACACAGAGATGGTTGAGAAAATCTGTGAGTTAGACGACGAGCTTATGATGATGTATCTTGAGGACGAGATTCCTTCAGTTGATCAGTTAAAGGCAGCTCTGAGAAAAGCAACATGTGAGTGTACAGCAGTACCTGTAACATGTGGATCAGCATACAGAAATAAAGGTGTTCAGAAGATGCTTGATGCAGTTATCGAGTACATGCCTGCACCAACAGATATCCCACCAATCGAAGGTGTGGATGAGGATGGAAACGATGTTGTAAGACATTCTTCAGACGAAGAGCCATTCTCAGCACTTGCATTCAAGATTATGACAGACCCATTCGTTGGTAAACTGGCATACTTCAGAGTTTACTCTGGTACAATGAACTCCGGTTCTTATGTACTGAATGCTACAAAGAATAAAAAAGAGCGTGTTGGACGTATCCTTCAGATGCATGCCAACAAGCGTGAAGAGCTGGATAAGGTTTATTCCGGAGATATCGCTGCAGCTATCGGATTCAAATTCACTACAACAGGTGATACAATCTGTGATGAGCAGCACCCAGTAATTCTGGAGTCTATGGAATTCCCAGAGCCAGTTATCGAGCTTGCTATCGAGCCTAAGACAAAGGCTTCCCAGGGTAAACTTGGTGAGTCCCTTGCAAAACTTGCAGAAGAGGATCCTACATTCCGTGCACACACTGATCAGGAAACTGGACAGACAATCATCGCCGGAATGGGTGAGCTTCACCTGGAGATTATCGTTGACCGTCTTCTTCGTGAGTTTAAAGTAGAAGCTAACGTTGGTGCACCACAGGTTGCATACAAAGAAGCATTTACTAAGGCTGTTGATGTAGATAGCAAATATGCTAAACAGTCTGGTGGACGTGGACAGTACGGACACTGTAAAGTTAAATTTGAGCCAATGGATGTTAACGGTGAGGAGACATTCAAATTCGAGTCTACTGTAGTTGGTGGAGCTATTCCGAAAGAGTACATTCCGAAGATCGGAGAAGGTATTGAGGAAGCTATGCAGTCAGGTCTCCTTGGAGGATTCCCGGTTGTTGGTATCCACGCTAACGTATACGACGGATCTTACCATGAGGTCGATTCCAGTGAGATGGCTTTCCATATCGCAGGATCCCTCGCATTCAAGGACGCTATGAAGAAAGCTGACCCGGTACTTCTTGAGCCTATCATGAAGGTTGAGGTAACAATGCCAGAAGAGTACATGGGAGATGTTATTGGAGATATCAACTCACGTCGTGGACGTATCGAGGGTATGGATGATCTTGGCGGTGGTAAGATCGTACATGGTTATGTACCACTTGCAGAGATGTTCGGATACTCTACAGATCTTCGTTCCAGAACACAGGGACGTGGTAACTACTC
>OBLO01000068.1_pt1 | contig 101771 bp, 106 predicted proteins | sample 1519401 | NCBI WGS metagenome assembly OBLO01 (sample SAMEA2602897, study PRJEB22501) | metagenome | reverse complement strand
TCTGAGCCTAACATAGATGGCTTTTTCTGTCTAGCTTAATTTTACAAATTGGGTTTTAATTATCTTGTCATTATGAATTTAATGATGTCAAAATATTTGCTTTTAAATTTAAAAATTATGAAACTTTTTATTTACTAAAATCTTGTATTTATTATAAATATCATATTTTTAGCTTAGTTTCAAGCAATTTATCTTTCGGAAAGAAAAAAGTCTGAAGAAAATTATTCAAAAAGAATGGTTTTCTTCAAACAGAATCTATTTTCAAGTATTAAGAAGACAATTTCCTACGCGAGGATAGGGACATAACCCCATAAAATAAGAAACCTGCTAACAAATAGCCGATAAAAATTTTAAGTGACCATTGCAACACATACGGCCAACCGTATTTTGGAATATTTAAGAAGAAATAAGCAAAAGGACTATCTTTTGCACCTGGAATAGACCATTTGATAATTAGGCCATTAAATAGAGCAAAAGCCAAATAAATCAAAGGCACACTCGTCCAAGCAATCGGGTCAAACCAACGATATTGTGAGCGTTTATCAAACAACAAGGTATCTGCTAAAAACCATAGTGGCACAATGTAATGACAAAGGAAATTTTCAAGTCGATAAAAATCAGTTGCAAGCGGTGCCAACATAAAATGATAAATGACGCATGTAATCATAATACACATGGTCACTCCGCCTTTTAGCCGAAACAGCGACTGCGTTTGCCAGCGTTGTTCAGAACGTGCCATTAGATAGAGCAAATAGGCCGTAAAAGCTGTAACAATCATGTTAGATAAAACTGTGTAGTACATCAGCATTCCTAAGCCACCATGCTTTGTGATTTCAAGGTAGACTCCTGTAAACCCTAACATAAACAATATCATGCGGCTATAAAAAATCACATTTCGCTTCATCATCAACCTCAAATTTTCTTGACAAACTCTGATTTGAGCTTCATCGCACCAAAACCATCAATCTTGCAGTCAATATTGTGGTCTCCTTCTACAATCCGAATATTTTTCACGCGCGTCCCTTGTTTCAAATCCTTTGGAGCACCTTTGACCTTTAAATCTTTGATGAGAGTGACGGTATCTCCGTCCGCAAGCTGATTCCCATTTGCATCAATTGCTCTGATGCGATTATCTTCTTCAACGATTTCTGCTGGATTCCATTCAAATGCACATTCAGGGCAAACTAACAGCAAACCGTCTTCGTAAACATATTCTGAGTTGCATTTTGGACAATTTGGTAATTGATTCATATTCTCTCCTCACTAATCACCAAGCATCTTGCCTAGAATTTATCATGTTTTTACATTTTACTATAAAATAGAAAATTTGACAAATTAAAGAAAATGACTAATTGTTAAAAGATACATTTCACCATATCAAACTTGAAGTAACATTCTAATTAATGGTTCATTCTTAAATTGCTGTAAAGACGTAGTATCATAAGTTTATTCATTTCCCCAGTTCCTGAGTGCGTTTATAAGATGCAGCAACGGCTTTGATAATGTTTCCTCTGAAAGCATCTGCTTCAAGACTCGCTACTCCCGCAATCGTTGAGCCTGCTGGGCTACAAACCTGATCTTTGAGAACCGCAGGATGTTGGCCACTTTCTTTGACTAATACCGCTGAACCTAAAAGGGTTTGATTCGCTAATTGCAAAGCCAAATCTCGTGGTAAGCCAGTTTGTACCCCTGCATCAGCCAGTGCTTCCAAAAAGAGATAAACAAACGCAGGACCACATCCAGCCACAGCAGTTGCCGCATCTAACTGCTGCTCCTTTAAATGAACCAACAAACCGGCAGGATCCAATAGTTCACACAACAAGTGTTCATCCTGCTCTGTTGCTTCATCTGATAAAGCATAGCTGATAACACCAGCACCAACTGCAACAGGCGTATTGGGCATTATCCGGATTAACCGATGTTGTGTAGGAACGAGAGCTTCTAACTGCTGCAAGGTCAAGCCAGCAGCCATAGAAATGAGTAAAACAGAGCTGCGCTTTTCTAAAATAGCATGGTATTCTTGCAACAAATCCGCAAATTGATTGGGTTTCACACCCAAGAAGATCACATCTGCTTGCTCAAAGACGACTTCGTTCGTGACAGGTTCCCCCCCCACTTCATGCGCAATCTGCTTTGCTTTTTCTGGGCTTCGATTTGCGAGCAGGATTTGATGATTTTTTTGCCCAGCCACTACACGTGCTAAACTGCCACCCATATTTCCTAAGCCAATAAATCCAATTTTCATGTTTTTACTCCCTAATCTGTCCTGAACCTTGCACAACATATTTATAACTCGTTAATTCTTTTAAGCCCATCGGACCGCGTGCGTGTAATTTCTGAGTAGAAATCCCCATTTCACAGCCCAAACCAAATTCTCCACCGTCTGTGAAACGTGTGGAGGCATTGACATAGACTGCTGCACTATCAACCTGCTCTGTAAAAATCGCTGCGCTGGTGGCATTGTTGGTAATAATGGCGTCTGAATGATGTGTGCTGTGCTGCTCGATATGTGTGATAGCTTCTTCCAAAGAATCCACTACCTTTACAGCCATGATATAATCTGAAAATTCGCTATCAAAGTCGCTAGGCTCTGCTATTTCCCCTGAGATGAAAGAGTGAGCTGTTTCATCCAATCGAAGTTGAACAGGTACTACCCCACGCGCTTTACGAACAGTTACTAAGCGTTCTTCTAATGTTGGGAGAAACTGAGAAGCAATTTCTTTATGAACCAGACAAACTTCCATTGCATTGCAGACCGAAGGACGACTGGTTTTAGCGTTGTCAATGATATCTAGTGCCATTTCTTGGTCAGCGTCCTTATCAACATAGATATGAACAATCCCCGTACCAGTCTCAATCACAGGAACAGTCGCATTTTCAACGACAGCTTGAATCAGCCCCGCACCCCCACGAGGAATTAGCAAGTCCAAATAGCCTTTTGCTTTCATCAAGATTTGAGCACTTTCACGACTGGTATCTGACACCAACTGCAAGCAATCATCTGAAATCGCGGTCTGACGAAGTGCCGCCTTTAGCGCGGAAACAATGGCAGCTGCTGTTTTATGCGCTTCTTTTCCGCTGCGAAGAACAACTGCATTTCCACTCTTAATGGCTAAAGCAGCTGCATCAGATGTCACATTTGGACGACTTTCATAGATAATTCCAATCACTCCAAGAGCTACCCGCTTCTTAATGATTTCTAGTCCATTTTCCAAATGAGAGACTTCTAAGATGTCTCCAACGGGATCTGGCAACGCAATCACTTGACGAATACCAGTTGCCATGTCTTTGATGCGATTGGCATCTAAATACAGACGATCCAACATGACCTCAGAAATATGACCTCTTGCTGCTGTCATATCTTCCGCATTGGCTATCAAAATTGCGTCCGTAGCTGCTTCTAAATGATCAGCCATCAAAGACAGAGCTTTATTTTTCTCAGCTGTCGAAGCTGTGTTAATTGATTTTTTTGCTTGCTTGATTTTCTCTAGTAAGACTTGTGTACTATTCATATCCTACTTCCTCTTAAAATTCTGACAATAATAATTCCAATTCAGGCGTTAGTGAAATCCAATGGTCTCGGTGAATCACTACACCTTTTGGCTTATTGGCTTTTAACATATCTTGCAAAGCTGACTGCCCAAAACGAACACGTCCTTTTCCTAAAATGCGCTCTGTGTCCTTTTCATAGACGGTCACAATATCATCATAAGAAAAGTGTCCTGACATTTTTGAAATTCCTGAAACAAGTAAGCTCTTGCCTTGCTCACTCAATGCTGTGCTTGCTCCTCTATCCACCCAGATAGAGCCTTGACTGGTAGCGTAAAAAGCCAACCATTGTTTTTGCGTTTTCATATTTTTGGCTGAAGCAGTAAAAAATGTGCCATTTCCCTGATTTTCTGCGGCTTCGATGAGGGGTTGCTCTTTCAAAGAAGAGCAAATGTAAACAGGAACCCCTGCCATAGTGGCAATCGTTGCTGCTTTCAGCTTGGTCAGCATACCACCTGTTCCATTAGAAGAGCCTGCTCCACCTGCCATTTCAAGCAACTCCGTCGTAATCTCCTCTACCAAATCAAGGCGCTTGGCATCAGGATGATTGACTGGATTTGCCGTATAAAGCCCGTCAACATCCGTTAATAAAACTAACAAATCTGCTTGCACCATAGACGCAACCTGAGCGCTCAACGTATCATTGTCACCGACTTTCAACTCAGCAATGGAAACCGTATCATTTTCATTGATAATCGGAATGGCTCCTCTGTTAAGCAAGACAGAAATCGCTTGATGTGCATTTTTATAGCGTCGTTTATCCGCAAAATCATCTTGTGTTAGTAAAATTTGAGCCGAGACAATCTTTTTCAATAGCAGATTCGTCGTGTATTCTTCTAGCAACAAGCCCTGACCTACCGCTGCGGACGCTTGCTTGTCTGCAATTTTTGTCGGGCGTTTCTTAAAGCCCAAAGATGAGAAACCCGCTGCTATAGCTCCTGATGAGACTAAAATCACTTCGTGCCCTGCTTCATGTAGCATGGCTAACTGCTGAGTAATCACTCTCACTTTCGCTCTCGATAAACTTCCATCCTCATTTGTTAAAGAACTGGTACCGACTTTACATACAATTCGTCTATATTTCATAACCCTCTCCAAAGCTGATATATTGCATTATTATACCAAAATTTCGAGCAAAATAAAAAAGAAATGAAGCAGGAAAAGATATTCTCTCACTCCATTCCTTTTCTCAATTTCTCTAGTGTTTCTTGGAAAATAGCTGGCGCTTCTGCTGTAAATTTCATGACTTCTCCCGTCTTAGGATGAGTAAATCCAAGCGTTCTGGCATGTAAGAATTGTCCATGCCCTTTTAGCGTTTTCCGCGGTCCGTACACTTCGTCACCCGCTACTGGATGACCAATATAAGCCATGTGCACACGGATTTGGTGGGTACGACCTGTTTCCAACTGCAATTCTACCAGCGTATAATTGCCAAAACGCTCTAAAACGTGAAAACGTGTCACAGCTGGCTTTCCCTTTGCCGTGACAGCTTGTTTTTTTCTATCTTTTTCGCTGCGTCCAATCGGTGCTTCAATAACGCCTCTGTCATTCGGCAGATTGCCATGCACAATCGCCCAATATTTCCGCAGGGATTTTTTATCTTTTAACTCCTCAGCAAGCTTGATATGCGCATCATCGTTCTTGGCAATCATCAGCAATCCTGATGTATCCTTATCAATCCGATGGACAATTCCAGGGCGCAAAACACCATTAATACCGGACAAATCCTTGATATGGTACATCAGCGCATTGACCAGTGTTCCACTCGTATGCCCTGCACTTGGATGCACCACCATACCTTGAGCCTTGTTCACCACTGCGACATCTTCATCCTGATAAACAATATCTAGCGGCAGATTTTCTGCTACATACTCCAGTGCTTCTGGTTCGGGCAATTCATAAGTAATCACATCACCTGCCTTGACAGCATACTTGGCTTTCTTGACTTGCCCGTTGACTAAGATTTGTCCATTTTTGATTTGCTCATTGGCATGGCTGCGGGATAATGATGTCAAATCAGCAACCGCCTTGTCCAACCGTACACCGCCAATCTCTACTTTAACTTGCATTGTCCTCTTCCTTTAACATCATCACTATCAGTACAAGCACGCCAATCGTCAGATAACTATCCGCAACATTAAAAATTGCAAAATTGATAAAATCAAGCTGAAACATATCCACGACAAAGCCTTGGCGCATACGGTCAATAAAATTACCAATTCCCCCTGCAATAATCAAGCTCAAACCAGACAACAGCCAGGCAGAACCTTTAATGTGTTTGCTCAAATACCAAATAGCAGCTCCAATCACCACTAAAGTAATTACCGCAAACAACCATTGCTGGTTTTCCAGAATTGAAAATGCTGCTCCTGTATTTCGCAAATAAGTCAAACTCAAAATCTTTGGAATGAAGGGCTTTACTTCGCCTAATTGAATGTTTTTGACAATTTCAAACTTGACCCATTGATCCAGCGCAATCAAGGCTACAATCACAATTGGCACCATCACTTTTCGTTTCATTTTTTACCTCTTTTTGCAAAATATTCTTCCATCACAGCAACAAAAGCTGCACCGACCGGCGAAAGCTCTACTTCTTCGCGTTTGACATAAACCATACGGTTTTCCAAATTGTCTTTTAACCGAATCACCGTAATGCCGTTTACGCTATTGCTATCCAAAAATCCAGATCCTGTAGCATAAGCATCTGTCCGCTCCAAAATACCATTTAAAGTGGCACGGTCCGTCACATTAAATATCTGAGAACTGGCACTGGTGTCCACGAAATTCTCTGAGTAATAAAGATATTCGTCCTTTTCCTGTGTAAAACGAACTGTCGGCAGATCTGCTAAATCTTCCATAGTAAGCTCCTCTTTCCCAGCTAAGGGGTGATCTGCCCGTAGATAGATATGCGTCTGAAAAGGAATCAAATCTACCACTTCCAGCCCCAATTTATCAATCCGCTGCATCATTCCCTTGGTATTTTGATTGTTCAGATAGATAATGCCAATCTCGCTGTGTCCTTGTGCAACTTCGTTTAAAATCTGCACCGTTGTAGATTCAAAAATTCGGAAATTCTTACCTTTTGGATAGCGTTTAGCAAATTCTGTTATCAGAGGCGGCAAGAAATCATAATGCTGGCTGGCAATGGAAAATTCTGCTTTTTCTTCCTCTGGATTGGCATACTGATTTTGAAAGACATCAAATCCTTTAACCAATTCTTGAGCTTTTTCGTAAAATTCCATCCCTCGACGTGTCAGAAATGTACCGCTACTCGTTCTGCGAAATACTTTAAAACCCAGTTCTTTTTCTAATTCTCGAACCGCAATGGATAAACTAGGCTGGCTGACATACATTTTCTCAGCGGCTTCACGAAAGGTGCCACTATTGGCAATGGCTACAACATAGCGCAGTTGTTGAATATTCATCCTTTTATCCTCTTTCAAGTGTTTTATCATTATACCATAAATCAAGGCATAACTAAACCTTCATACACCCATGAAATCCAGTTACTAGCAGCTTTCTGCTCAAATAGAAACTCCATTGTAAGTGACACTCTATTTCTTTCATTATACCATGAAAAGGGCGGAGCGAGAACTTTGACAAAGAGGTCTATTCAAGATATAATGTAAAAAAATAAACTGAGGACAAGGACATGGCAAATTCAAAGCTTATTACGCGGCTGAAACGCTCCGAAGGACAACTGCGCGGCATTCAAAAAATGATAGAGGAAGAGCGCGACTGTGCGGACATTATCACCCAATTAACCGCTGTTCGCTCTAGTGTCGAGCGGGTCATTGAGTTGATGATTACTGAAAATCTCACTGAATGTCTCAATCACCCTTTGGACGACCCCGAAGCACAAAAAGAGCGACTAGAGAAAGCCGTCCAATACCTTATCAAGCGAAAATAACCTCAGCAGGCGACGAAAACTGCTGAGGTTTGTTTATTTACGGTACACAATATAAGGGATGATTCCAACTATCACTTTTTTAGAAAAATAGAACTGCACAATGGGCAAAAGTAGTTCTTAAAGGAGTGTGTCCGCCCGGCGGACGAAGTGAACCTGTTTCTAGGCAAGTCGTCAGCCCGGCGGACAGAGCAAACTTGTTTCTAGGCAAGCTGTCAGCCCGGCGGACGGAGTGAATTACTTTTAGGACAGATTATCGACCCGGTCGACGAGGTGAACTGCTTTTAGGACAGACTAGCGACCCGGTCGACGGAGTGGACTGCTTTTGGGACAGACTAGCGACCCAGTCGACGGAGTGAACTACTTTTAGGACAAGCGGTCGAACCCGGTCAACGAGGTGAACTGCTTTTAGGACAGACTAGTGACCCGATCGACGGAATGGACTGCTTTTGGGGGCAGGTTGCCAACCATTGAAAGAAAAGTCCTCCTCAATATGGTATAATAAGAGTAATAAAACAAATCAAAGGAGGCAAGTAAAATGGACTTATACGCAAAAGTAGAAGAAACCTTGAACAAGTTAAACATTCCATTTGAAATCGTGGAACACGAACCGGCACTTACGACCGAGCAGGCAGACAGCTTTATCGAAGGCATTGAAGGCGTCCGCACCAAAACGATGTTTCTCACTAACAAGAAGAAAACCGCCTACTACTTGCTCATCATGGACGACAAAAAGCGCTTGGACATGGACTTATTTAAAGAACTGGTAAAAGCCAATAGAATCCGCATGGCATCATCTGATAGTCTATTTGAAAAAATGATGTTACCAGCAGGTGTTGTTTCTCCTTTTGGATTGTTAAACAATGTAGACAAAGATATTCAAGTCTATTTTGACAAAGAAATCATGTCAGAAAAACGCATGAGTTTTCACCCCAATACCAATGAGAAAACACTCTTTTTAAACACGACAGACCTACTCAAATTCCTAGAAGCCATTGGCTACGAAGCTCATATTGTTGAATTGTAATACGAATAAACCCGATTAAGACAGCACTTAATCGGATTTTCTTTTATTTTACTCCACCTCTCCGGGCCAGATATTCATGCCCCCAGCCACATTGGTCACATGCAAACCTTGCGCACTTAAAAACTGACACGCAGCCGCAGAACGTGCGCCAGATTGGCAGATGACATAGTATTTCTCCTGCTGGCTGAGTTGTTTGTAGCTCGTCTCAAAAGTGCTTAATGGCAGATTTTTTGCCGTCGGCACGTGTCCCATTTGAAACTCATAATCTTCTCGCACATCAAGAATGGATAAGGTTTCTGTCTGATATTTTTTATAAAATTCAGGCATACTGATGCTAGTTTCCATATTCTACTCCCTCTGGTTTTACCATTTTGTACAAGGCAAAAGCGCCGTCTAGGTTCTTAACAGAAAATCCTGCTTGTTTAAGAATGCGCTCAGCAATATAGCTGCGAAGTCCGCTATGACAGCTCACGATGTAGTCCTGCGACTTGTCTAGCTCTCCTAAACGCTCACGCAGCTCATTCAATGGAATGTGAACTGTATCTACTTTCAAACGACCTTGTTGAAGCTCACTGGCCGTCCGCACATCTAGGAACTTCTTACCAGCAGCTAGTTCATCTTCCAATTCATACCACTGGATATTGTCACTCAAACCTTCTACCAAGTTTAAGGCTGCATATCCCAGCATATTGACCGGATCTTTAGCAGAGCCAAACGGTGGCGCATAGGTAAATTCCAACTCTGGCAAATCAAAAATCGTTAGATTACCTTTGATAGCCGTTGCTAAAATATCAATCCGCTTATCAACGCCTTTTTTCCCAACACCTTGTGCACCATAAATTTTGCCACTTGTTGGCTCAAAGAGGAGTTTCAAGGTCACATCAGTCGCACCCGGATAGTAGCCAGCATGATCCTTACCACTGACATGAATAACTTGATAAGGCCGGCCATTCATACGAAGAATGCGCTCGCTCAGCCCTGTTGAAGCTGCCGTCATGTCAAATGCCCGAACAATAGCTGTACCAATGCTGCCTTTATTCTTTCGAGCTACTCCAGCAATCACATCCGCCACTTGGCGACCTTGACGATTGGCAGGCGAAGCCAATGAAATCAGTGCATCTTCTCCTGTAACTTCTTGCTTGACAACAATCGCATCGCCGACCGCATAAATATCAGGTTGACTGGTTTCATAACGCTCATTGACTAAGATACCGCCACGCAATCCCAGCTCAATACTTGCTACCTGTGCTAAAGCATTCTCTGGTTGCACCCCGACAGATAAAATGGTCACATCAGAAGCAATTTTTTGCCCATTCTCCAGCACAATGACCTTTCCCTTGTCCTCAAACCGCGTAGCAGACTGAGAAGTAACTACTTGAATGCCGTTTTTCAACAATTCAGCCTGAACAAAAGCAGCCATTTCTTCATCAAGCGATGGCAAAACATGCGGTGCTTTCTCAACAATTGTCACATTCAAACCACGCTTGCGAAGATTTTCTGCCATTTCAAGTCCAATGAATCCAGCCCCAATCACCACAGCTTCTTTTGGTTCTTTCTCCAAAGCCAACATAATCTCATCTAGGTCAGGAACATTACGTAAAGTATAAATATTTTCAGCTGTTTCCAAACCTTCAATCGGAGGCACAAAAGGCTTTGCTCCCGGAGATAAAATCAACTTATCATAACTCTCTGTAAACTCTTTTCCGTCATGCCGAACCGTCACTGTATGTTGATCTGGTGAGATAGCCGTCACTTCATGGAAAGGTCGCACATCTAAACGAAAGCGTGCCTTCAAACTCTCAGGCGTTTGCACTAACAAATCTTCCCGATTAGCAATTTCTCCTGAAACATAGTAAGGCAGACCACAGTTCGCAAAGGAAACAAATGGTCCCTTCTCAAAAATAATAATCTCAGCGTCTTCTTTTAGCCGTCTTAAACGCGTCGCTGCAGACATTCCACCTGCAACTCCACCAACAATGATAATTTTCATTCAACTTCCTCCTTTATCACTTTTAAACAACTTTTCCGGTCCAAGCACTCATGCCGCCTTGAACATTGACAACATCGTAGCCTTTTTTCTTTAGCTTTTTGGCTGCCATTTTGCTCCGCACACCGGAATGGCAAATGACATACAGTGTTTCATTTGTTGCTGGCGTGTATCTTGCGATTTCATTGAGTGGGATATTCTTCGCGCCTTTGATATGACCACGCCGATATTCAGACGGAGTCCGAACATCCAGTAGTTGAATTTTCTTTTTTAATTTTTGTTCCAATTCACTTGTAGAAATACTATCTATTTTCGTAAATAAGTAAAACATAAGCACCTCCAATTTATACCCTTATGGGGTATATTAAACCATGAAGCATTATTTTTGTCAAGAATATTGTTTCAATCTTTTAACAAAAAAAGGAAGCTTCACAAATCAACTATGCCAAGTTGCTTGTAAAGCTTATTCTTTCTATCGAATGATTCAACCTTTAGATCACTTTTATATGTTTACAAAAGATTCATCAATCTTCTTTTTTTCGACGACCAATATAACCGAAAGCTGATAAAAGTAAACTTACGCCCGTCAGCGTTGCAAGCGTTGGACCAACTTGAGAATCACCTGTGCTTGGCAAGATTTCTGTTTTCGTTGGAGTTGCTTTTGTAGGAGTCGTTGGTACAACTGTCGGAGTCGTTGGCTTGTCCGGCGTTGACGGAACTACTGGAGGAGTTGGTTTATCTGGAGTTACTGGGATCGCAGTATAATAAACATCCTTAACCATATCCTCTTGAGTGACTGTTTCTGCCGAAACAGTTGCCACATCTACTGTGTAGCCTGGAATGACTGGAGATGGAACAGCATCATAGGTTGCCTTGTCAGCTACCCAATCCGTAGTCTTCACAACATCTCCCGTTACCTTATCTTTCGTCACCGTCCGTGTCCAAGTTGCTGTTTGCACATTATCGGCTGGCGTCTGGCTACCTGCTCCATGATAACGAACCGTCAAGCTCACTTTCTTGCTTTCTTGACTTTCTGCTGTGCCATGTTTCAAGTGAACCGTCACGTTTTGATCATGACTGCTATCAAGGTCGAACTTAGCTGGTAATTCGTCTTTAGAAACCAATTCATAGCCTTTAGCTTGATAAGCTGCAACCATTTGATCGTACTTCGTTTGTGCGTCAGTTGGTAGGTTTGTACCTGAATGACCTGTCGTCAATTCTACTTGGTTTTCTAAAGTCGTACCGGTTGTGTCATCAATAACTGTATAAGTCACTTTTTGTTTATTTAACCCAAACACTTCCTTATAAACGTACGTCACTTCCGTCGTCCCTTTGACAACCTGGCCTTTCTCCTGACCTTTGGTCTTCTCGGAAACCCGTTCATAGGTCTTCCCGTCTGGCGTCACAATCGTTGCTAACGCATGGGGCGTCGTATCATAAGGCGTATTGGTGGAGGCTCCTTCAACGACTTTCACATCCGCTTGGAGCTGGTGACCGGACTCATCTTGGTAATGAACCGTCACATTCCCAAACACTTCCTTATAAACGTACGTCACTTCCGTCGTCCCTTTGACAACCTGGCCTTTCTCCTGACCTTTGGTCTTCTCGGAAACCCGTTCATAGGTCTTCCCGTCTGGCGTCACAATCGTTGCTAACGCATGGGGCGTCGTATCATAAGGCGTATTGGTGGAGGCTCCTTCAACGACTTTCACATCCGCTTGGAGCTGGTGACCGGACTCATCTTGGTAATGAACCGTCACATTCCCAAACACTTCCTTATAAACGTACGTCACTTCCGTCGTCCCTTCACTTACTTTCCCTTGTTCGTTACTTGGAAGTTGGTCTAAAAGCAATTCGTAAGTTTTTCCATTAGAAGTTACTATAGTCGTTTGTCTATGTTCCGTCGTATCATAATTAGCACCAATGGATGTATTAGGTGTATCTTCAACACTCTCTTTAATCGTTTCGCCAGCTTGATTTCTATAATTTACGATAACATTTCCAGTCACTTCAACGTAAGAATTATATACATTGGTTATTCCTAATTTAACTGTACCTGTTATATTATCAGATGACGATACATATTTATAAACTTTACCATTGAATGTTATTCGGTCTTCATGCGTTCCTGTATAACTTTCACCTATAAGTGTGCCTTTAGGTTTGACAGTTTGTGTTTCTGTCAACTTAGTAGTTGTACCTTGAATATAATTGTCAAGTAATACAGTCCCTGCTTTATTATAGCTAAAGAATTTATAACTTAAATTAGGCTTAGTTAAAACGAAAGGTGAAGGCAATTTACTTGTAATGGCTAGCCAATATCCTTTATCAAATTCCGAATATCTACGCATAGTAAACGAAATAACACTGCCATTTTCTGTTACACCTGCAATACTAGTTTTATAAAAATCAGGATTGTCGTAGCTATCTGTAATTCCTGCTGTAGAAGTAGTTGCAGCTAAACGATTATCAGATTGTTTCTCAACATAAGAACCAGTTATTTTTACTGGTTTGAAGTTATAATCTGTTATCCCTTCCTCATGAGTCTTTCCATCAGCAAGTATCGTTTTTGACAAACTTGTCAGCGCCAATATAGCCGGATTGTCTTGATTAAATTGAATGAGATTATCATCTTCATCATAAAAACGGATTTTGACACCATACCTAGACGGTGCTGATAAATTATAAAAAGTATAGATTCCTTTTGTTGGATCTTTTTCCGCAAAACCGATGATACCTGTTCCACTATTTAAATTTGTTACTTCATACACGACTTTAGCAATTTTTTTACCATTATAGCTTGAATTTTGTAAATTTGTGTAAGTGGCTGTTATAGTCTGACCTTTGTCAATCTTTGGAATAACAAATCTACCCGAAAGAGTGGTGGTATAAGCTGCTACGGGATTGTTAGCAAATTTCTTACCACTGCTTACATATTCTTCGTATGACATCGCTTTAGGCATATCTTGCTGACCAAATTCAGTTGTACCTGTAATTGATAGGTGAGCATTTGGTTCGTTTTCAAATTTCAGTCCTTGAGTTACAACTTCACTAAGATATCCTGGCTTAGTTGTATTGGCCTGCGCTACTGCAAGATCGTTTTTGTATTTCTCTATCGCTTCTTTGATACGTTTTGCTTGTTCTTTTTCACGCGCATTAGCTTCTGCTTCTAGAGTAGCGACTTCTGCTTCAGTATTCGCAGTTCCAATATTTTCTGTCGCCTCTTGCTTTGCTTCAATCCCATTATTCTTGGCTTCTGTTACAGCATCTTTTAATTTTTGATTTTCAACTGTTACATTTGGATTTTGATTTTCTGTCTGTGCAGTAGATAGCATTGCTTGAGAAGCGGCTGCAGTAGGTGCTGTTGCAGCTGCTCTACTAGTTGAACTCATAGTAGTAGCTGAATCAGCCTTTGTAGTTGTCAGAGTAGTATTATCTCCTTGTCTAGCCATTTGTGATTGTACAGCAAGACTTGTATCTGACGCTTCAGCTATAGGTATAGGTGCTGTTGTTTTAGGACTTTCAATATCATCAGCCGCCACACTCTTGTGTAGACTAAACATTGCGATTATTCCAAATATAATAACACCAACAGTCCCGTAAATTTTATTTTTACGAATTGAGCCATGACCTTGAAGTTCATTATTTTTTCTAAACATGCTAGTATCCTTTTTATAAATTATTTATCTTATCTATTCCTGAAGGTATAACTATATATGGAAATAGAAGAGTTTTATTACTAATTACAACTATATTATTACTTGTAATCACGTTAAAGATATCATTATATATTATACTTTGATAATTGGAATAATTCAACTAATATGATACTAAAATACATGAAAAACACATGTAAAATGTACTTAAAATAAAGATAGCTGCAAAGTTGTTCACAGCTATCTTATAATGAGATGAAGATTGTTCGTTTTATCTACATTTCTTTTGTCGTTTTCAAATTATCATTTCCAAAAGAAAGACCCATACCATGAGGTAGGGACTTTCAATTCTTATTTCGCAATTGGGTAAACAGAAACTTGTTTTTTATCGCGACCTTTGCGTTCAAAGCGTACAACGCCTTCCACTTTCGCAAACAAAGTGTCATCTCCACCGCGTCCAACATTGACACCTGGATAGATGTGAGTACCGCGTTGACGATAAAGAATTGATCCACCAGTTACAGTTTGTCCGTCAGCCGCTTTAGCTCCAAGACGTTTTGCTTGTGAATCGCGTCCGTTAGATGTAGAACCTCCACCTTTTTTGTGGGCGAAAAGTTGCAGATTAGCAAGATTCATTTTCAACATAATGTTTTTCCTCCGTGTTAGTTTTCTGTGATAACTCTTGTTTGGACGAACTCAGCTGAGTCCTCCGATAAGTTTGCCATACCTAAGAAGAATGATTCAAAGAAAAGTTGAGTCATTTCTCTTTGGTGAGGTGGAATATCCGTAGGAATCTCTACTCGTAAAAATCCACCTTCTTCTTCGTTTAATTCTAAGATTGGTTCATAGCCTGCGAATTTCTCAATCGAATTGATGAAATTTATGGCAAGCGTAGAAACCGACGCACACACGACATCAAAGCCGTATTCGCCACTTTCGGCGTGTCCAGTAATTTCTGCACTCCTCAGCTCACCATCCTCGGCTCGTTCAAAGACTGCTTGTATCATGTGTTCTCCTTAAAATTAAGCGTTGATCGCGTTGATGACAACTTTTGTATATGGTTGACGGTGACCTTGTTTACGGTGGCTACCTTTTTTAGGTTTGTACTTGTAAGTAACAACTTTCTTTTGTTTTCCTTGTTTTTCAACAGTTCCAACTACAGTAGCTCCAGCAACAAGTGGAGTTCCGACAACAGTGTTTTCACCACCAACAAGAACAACTTCGTTAAAAGTAACTTCTTGACCAGCTTCAACGTTCAATTTTTCAACGTAAACTGCTTGACCAACTTCGACTTTAACTTGTTTTCCGCCAGTTTTGATAATTGCGTATGTGCTCATTATGCACCTCCTATGATTTTTAGGGTTTCCCCGTATTTTTGTGAAGACTCGCCTAGCATCGTGGGACGAACCACTTATGACGATGTTCGAGCGGTTGCACAGGCTGTGCATAGTCAACTCTCTAAGTATAGCATTTCTAGAATTATTTGACAAGTATTTTTTATCAAAAGACTAACTGAGTAGCTTTTAGTAATTTCCCAGAATAACTTCCAATCTCAAAATCCGTTCTTATTACAACAATCCTTCAATCATCTCATCCACTTCGTCTGTTTCTGCTTCTGGTGTGATTTCAGTAATGATGATATCAGCAACAGCACGTTCCACTAATCCTTCCACATCCATACGTGTTTCGTATTGCTCTGCATTTTTTATCTTTGGATTGGTTTTCGGACGATCTGGGGCAAAAATGGTACAGCAATCTTCAAAGGGCTGAATTGAGATATTAAAGGTATCAATCTTTTCAGCAATGTCAATGATTTCCAGCTTATCCATGGTCACAACTGGGCGAATAATTGGAGTGTTAGTGACAGCATTGATTGCTTGCATGCTTTCTAGCGTTTGGCTAGCAACTTGACCAAGGCTTTCTCCGTTGATGATAACGAGCCCACCACGTTCTTCACGAATGCGATCTGTAATGCGCATCATAAAACGGCGAGTCAGGGTCATCAGATAAGCTTCTGGTGCTTTCGCTTTGATTTCTTCTTGAATTTCCGTAAATGGCACTTCAATAAATTGGATATTACCACCAAATTTGGTTAACTTGCGTGTCAAATTCTGCGCCTTTTTAAGAGCACCTGGACTTGTATAAGGCGGGCTCGCAAAGTGAACCGCTTCAATATCCACTCCACGTTTAAGGGCTAGATAGCCCGCAACCGGGGAGTCAATTCCGCCTGACAGCATCAACATCCCTTTTCCAGATGTCCCAACAGGAAGCCCACCTGCTCCACGGATTGTTTCATAAGACAGATAAGCTGCTTCTTCGCGGATTTCTACTTGCAGTGTAATATCTGGCGCTTTCATCATGACTTGAACATGTGGAATCGCATCAAAGACTGCATTTCCCAAGGTCTGGTTCAATTCACGACTATCCAATTCAAAATTGTGGTCACCGCGTTTACTGGCAATCTTAAAAGTCATCCCCTCTTTATAAATCTCTTTCATAATTGTCTGCACCGCTTCAACTAAAGCTGGTACTGATTTTTCAATCTTATAAGACGGAGAGAAATTTTGAATCCCAAAAATCTGTTTGAGCGATTCTGCAACTGGCTGATAGTCCGTTCCGTGAAGATAGACATGTGCACGATCTCGGTCTGCTTTCACATGCACATCTGGGTAGATAGAGAGGACTGCTTGCATATTGCGTTTCAATTTGTTAATAAAACGCATGCGATTTTTTCCTTTAGTTGAAAGCTCGCCGTAGCGAACCATAATTTCTGAATATTGCATTGCTTACCTTACTTTTCTAGTTTTTTCATAAATGAGTTTAAACGTTGTCAGGAATTGCTCAATCTGACTCATATTATTATTGACATCCAGACTAATTCGCACAGCCGTTTGAGCTAAGGATTTTTCAACACCCATGGCTATCAAAGTTCCAGCTGGTTTGCCAGCTTTAGAGGAACAAGCACTCGTAGTAGATATATAAATGTCATACTCTTCAAAAGCATGAACCACTACTTCACCTCGTACGCCTTTAATCCCAAAAGTCAGGATATGGGGCGCAAACTCTTCTATTCCTGAAAAAATCGTCACATCAGGGTATTTTGCTAGTTCTTCTAAGATAACCTCTTTCATCTTGGTCGTTCGTGTGATGAAGACTTCCAAATTTTCCATAGACATGCGCAAGGCTTTTGCAGTTGCTGCAATGCCCGCCAAATTTTCAGTTGTAGAACGCTTGTCTGATTCTTGACCGCCACCATTCAACAGCGGACTGATTTTCTTACCAGACTTGATATAGACAAAACCAACACCTCGTAAACCATGGAATTTATGGCTAGAAAATGTCGCAAAGTCCACGCGCTCGGTCAAGTAATCTTCCGTTGAAATCTTAGCTATGGCTTGTACTGTATCCACATGAAAAGAAATAGTTGGCTTGTCCGCTAAAAGTTCTGAAATAGCTGCAATTGGTTGAACAGAGCCGATTTCATTGTTGACCGCCATGACTGAAATTAAAGTCGTATCCGATCGGATAAGGGTAGCTAATCTTTCAACATCTACAAAACCTTTTTTATCAACAGGCGCAAAATCCACTTCAAAACCTTGCTGCGTCAGCCAGAGAGCGGATTCTTTCACTGCTGGATGCTCAATAGCAGATACAATGATATGCTTGCCATAACGCGCTTTTTCAAAAGCCACGCCCTTGATAATCCAATTATCTCCTTCCGTCCCTCCGGACGTAAAGAAAATCTCTTGAGAGGATTTACCGAGAAGCTCCGCAATTTGCCTGCGAGATGCATCTAACAAGCGGATCGCCTGATTGCCCAAACTGTGGAGACTAGAAGGATTTCCCCAAATTTTAGAAGCAACTTCTGTATAGGTAGCCAAAGCCTCTGGGTAAGGCTTGGTTGTTGCTGAATTGTCTAAATAAATCATCTTAAACCTCTACATTTCAATACTCCTATTGTAACATGAAAAAGAAATGGGGACAACAGCAAGACTTGAAATGAAAAGGCCCTCCAAGTTTTGGCTTGGAGAGATGTAAAGGTTAATCATAAAATTCATGCAAGAAAGCAGATAGTTCCTGTTGTTGTTCGATGAGGCTTTGCCCGATTGTCGTTGATTTTATCAAAGTCCGCTCACGGACATGTTCAATCACTCTCTTCAAGGATGAGAGATCTACAGCCTTCTCAATCATTTTTTGCACATTTTGAAAAGGTTGGTGTGTGACAATTTGAAAACCATATGAATTATTGAGCAAGGAATAACCAGCAATTCCCGTTTTCTTTTGATAGGCTTCACACAAACCACCGTCAATAACGAACAGCATTCCTTCTCCTCGAATCGGCGATTCTCCCTTCAGCGTTTTCACAGGTGTATGCCCATTTACAATCCTAGAATGTTCTGAAAAAAGCCCAAATTCTTCCAAAATCAACTTGCAAATCTTAGCAGAATTCCGATAGGAGAAATAGGGATTTTCCTTTTCAACGTGCGTTTCCTTATCCTCAATAAAATAACGCTCTAGGGTGGTCATCTTGTCCTTGCCAAACAAGGGAGACAGTTTTCCATTCCAGCAATACCAGATAAGATCCGTTGAGAAATCGTCTTGAATCTCCGGATTTTTAGAACTTTCCCGAATATGGTATTCAAAAAAGTCGAGCAATTCTTTACCAGCATAGCGGATTTGATTGATTTGCAAAGGTTGAAAGTCTCCTGATGTCTCTAGAGGAATACAGCCATGAAACAGGAGATGGTTGTTATAAATCTTATACATGGAACCCTTGTTCATCAAAAACGAAATGTGGTTCTTGAGCTGAATAGAATGCTGGAATGAATCCAGCAAAGTAGCAACCACTTCTTCTTCCTCGGCTGTCAGTTGATCTGGCTGTTGAGGATTGATTGTTTGGAAGCAAGTATTAGCTAAAAAATGCTTCTTTTCTCCAACTAGAATACTTTCTTCCCAATAATCAATCTTATCCAGAGTAAGGTGTTGAGACATATTAAATTCTGGTCGTCTTTTGATGAGCTGATTTTCCAATTTAAACTGGATAATCGCTAAAGCTTGGTGAATCTTTTCCAACTGAAGAATTTCCTCAGGAGAATAATCGTCACTTCTTTTTCCTAATTTTGGTTTGAACTTTGCATTTTCAGAATAAGTTTTTTCTGCAAAGAGAACGAGCGGTCTTAGATTGAGACCATAAGCTCTCTCAATATCGTAAAGATAGCCATATCTAGCAGCTATTCGCAAGAGAATAAGCAAGCATTCTTTTGATCCGAAGAAAGCCCCCATCCAGATAATATCGTGATTGCCCCATTGAATATCCACAGAATGATAAGCCATGATTTCATTCATTACTTTATCTGCGGCTGCCCCACGGTCAAAAATATCACCAACTATGTGAAGATGATCAATGATTAACTGCCGAATGACCTTTGCTAATGCCGAAATAAACTGACTTGCCTCGCCTAAATCAATCAAATAGTTCTGAATCGTTTCAAAATAAATATTGCTATCCGGCAAATTTCGATCTGTATAGAGCAATTCTTCAATCACATAAGCATATTGTGGTGGCAAAGCTTTTCTCACTTTGGAACGAGTGTATTTTGCTGCCACAAAAGTTAGCAAAATCAACAAGTTTTGAATAATTTCTCCATACCAGCTCTTGTCTTTCAAAGGATAAAGGAACCCATCGCTCAAAACTTCCTGGGGATAAGCAATCAGCAAGGTCAGCTTGTCTTTTTCCGCTTTTGATAATTCCTCTCCAAAACAGTCGTTGATTTTTTCATTCAGATTCCCCGCACAGGTCCTTAGGATATAGTCAAAAGCCTCAAACTCACCATGAATATCACTAAGGTACAACTCGGTTCCTTTCGGCAAATTTAAAATAGCTTCCAGATTGATTAACTCTGTAATGACCTTTTGCTTGGAATCAAACTCTTTTAATAAAATTCGTTTGTATTGTTCCATTCGTTCACCTCGTTTAAATACAGCACCTTAGGGCTTTAATTCTTATTTTGAAGCCAGAGATTTTAAGTGTTCTTCAATAATGCAAGCCGTCTCTTCAATAGATTTATCTGTCATATTGATAACATGAGCCTGATATTTTTGGAAAACTTTTTTAGAATAGTCCAATTCTTCATAAATTTTTTCAATATCTGTATAGCTTGTAGTTTGCGTCAAACCGAGCGCATCCAGACGGTTACTTCTCACTTTTGCCAATTTATCTGGGTCACACACCAAGCCTATCATTCTTCTTCTATCTACTTTATCCAAGATTTGCGGTAGCGGAACTTCAGGAATCAAGGGAAGATTGGATACTTTGTAGCCTTTATTAGCTAAATAGATACTGAGCGGAGTCTTGGAAGTTCGAGAAACTCCTAAGATCACAAGGTCTGACTCCAAAAATCCTTGCGGGTTCTTGCCGTCGTCATATTTAACAGCAAATTCAATAGCAGAGATTTTATTGAAATATTCCGTGTCCAAACGGTGCAGAACTCCTGGCACCTCAATCGGTTGCGTGCCTGTTTTTTCTTTGATGATTTCAAAAAATGGGTTCATCAAATCCAGATAAGACAAATGATTGACTCTACTAAATTCTCTGGCTGTTGCAGCTAAATGGCTATCTACTAAGGTACTAATCACAACTGCGTCATCTTTGATAGCGTCCTGCAAAATATCCAACAATTCAGATTCCTTATTGATAAAAGGAAACCGATAGCTATTATTAAAAATCAAATCTGGGTATTGAGCCATGACGGCTGATAGTAATTTTTGGGATGTTCCTCCCAAAGAATCAGAAATGGCGTAAATGGTAATCTCTTGTTTCATGAAAACTCCTTTTTTATCTATTCACTTCTGCATTTCTAGCTTCTTGGATAATAAAGTCCAACAAAGCTGATTTAGTAATTGTTCCGATAATATGACCTTCATTTTGCTCCTCCACAACAGGCAAGGAATCAATGGCAAAATCCTGCAAAAGCGCCGCAGCTTCAAGGATATTCAAATCCTTATGGCAGGTTTTTATATGTGGCATTCTGGTCATGCAAACGGCTACTGGGGTCACATCAATATTGTCATTGAGCGCCGCTCTTAACAAATCCTTTCGCGATAAAATACCTAGTAGCTGCTTTTTTTCATCTATCACATAGAGAACATCTGCATCATACATAAATAAAGTAATAATGGCATCTTGAATAAAAGAATCATGTGTTACTAATACGGGGGAGGTCATCACATCCTCTACTTTCTTCTGAAAAGTATCAAAGAAAAAGAGCGTTTCCAAATCCGAACCAGCATAAGTGTAGCCAACTTTCGGACTTGCTTTTAAAATCCCCACTAAGGTTAGAAAGGATAAATCTGAGCGCAAAGTTGCTCTAGACACATCTAGCAGTTCTGAGATTTTTTCACCGCTAACTGGTTGATCTTTCTTTACAATCTCAACGATCTCTTTTTGTCGTTTTGTTAATTTCAACTTTTACTCCTTTTCCAATATCAATTTCAAATCATTATTATGTGTCATATTATAACAAATAAAACTCTTTTGTCAACGGTTTATGATTGGTTTTTTCAGTTGACAAACATATATGATGTATATTACAATGTATTTGTCTTTTATCATGACACATATTTAATAAATTGGAGGCAAAAATGGATAAATGGATTTATTCTTTTGAAGAAGGACGCGCTGAAGACAAGGCGCTACTAGGTGGTAAGGGTGCCAATTTGGCAGAAATGACCCATTTGGGGCTGCCTGTACCTGAGGGATTTACGATTACAACTCAAAGTTGTCTACGTTATTTAGAAACTCCTTCTTTTTTTGAATCTATTTTAAAAAAAGAAGTTTTGAAAGCGATTACGAACTTAGAAAGCAAGACAAATAAATTTTTTATGGGCAATGAGTCCTCGCTACTACTAGTTTCCGTTCGTAGCGGTGCAAAAATTTCTATGCCTGGTATGATGGACACCATTCTCAATCTTGGTTTAAATGACTTACGTGTTCAGACTTTAGCGGACGTAACAAATGCCAATTTCGCTTATAATTGCTATCGCCGTTTGTTGCAGATGTTTGCAGATGTCGTCTACGGCATTCCCAAAGAAGAATTCGACCAATGCTTAGAAAAAAACGAAAAACAGTTGAGTAAGAAGGTCAATGACTTTTCAAAAGAAGAACACCAATCACTTATTCAACAATATAAAGAACTCTATCAGGAACACTATCAAAATTTCCCACAAAGCCCTAAAGAGCAACTCTACGCTGCTATCAAAGCGGTATTCAAATCATGGAACAACCCACGCGCTAAAGTCTACCGTGAACTAAACCACATTCCACATGATTTAGGTACGGCTGTCAATGTCCAGAGTATGGTATTTGGCAATAGCGACCAAAAAAGCGGCACAGGCGTTGTTTTCACCAGAAATCCTGCCACTGGTGAACATCATCTGTTTGGGGAATTTCTCCTCAATGCTCAAGGAGAAGATGTCGTTGCCGGTATTCGGACTCCAGAGCCCATTGACTCTCTTAAACGGATCTTACCGCAAGCCTATGAAGATTTCTGCAACTACGCCAAGGTTCTTGAAAAACACTACAAAGATATGCAAGATATTGAATTTACTATTGAAAAAGAAAAACTTTATATCCTGCAAACTCGAAACGGAAAACGGACGGCTAAAGCAAGCTTAAAAATTGCTTTGGATTTAGTGAATGAAAAAATGATTTCAAAGCAAGAAGCTCTCCTACGAGTCAGTCCTTCTGCCATTACCCAACTGATTCACCCTGTTTTTGAAGAAAAAGCTTTAACATCAGCTCATCACTTAACTCAGGGGCTTCCCGCTAGTCCAGGTGCCGCAACAGGAGAAATTGTCTTTACTGCCGAGCGCGCCAAAGAATTTCATGCACTTGGAAAGAAAGTGATTTTAGTTCGCCAAGAAACTTCTCCCGAAGACATTGAAGGAATGGTAGTTAGTCAAGCAATCGTGACCAGTCACGGTGGCATGACTTCTCATGCAGCCGTTGTAGCTCGTGGCATGGGCACTTGTTGTGTCGCAGGATGCGGAGAATTATCTATCAATGAAGACGGCAAAACACTTGTATGCGGTAAGGTAACCTTAAAAGAGGGAGACATCCTTTCTGTAGACGGCACTTCCGGCAAACTCTACATTGGAAGCATTCCAACCACTATGATTGATAATAATGACGAATTACAGCTGTTCCTTTCTTGGGCAGATGAAATGGCACAGCTAACCGTTCGAGCGAATGCCGAAACCATTCAAGATTTGAAAACAGCTGTTCAATTTGGAGCCAAAGGCATTGGTCTTGCTCGTACAGAGCATATGTTCTTTGGTGAGGAACGGATTTTAGAAATGCGGAGATTGATTTTATCAAACGACGAAGTAGAAACAAATTCCGCTTTAAAGAAACTCTTGGCTTTCCAAGAAGAGGATTTCTATCAAATGTTTCAAACAATTCAGGATAAACCGATGATTGTCCGTTTATTGGATCCGCCTATGCATGAATTTTTACCAAAAAATAAACCAGAAATTGAGCAGTTGGCTGAAAAACTACAAATCTCTGCTGAGGCATTAACACAGAAAATTGCCTCCCTGCAAGAAACAAATCCAATGTTAGGACATCGTGGTTGTCGTTTAGGAATTACACAGCCTCAAATTTATAAAATGCAGGTAGAAGCTATTTTTAATAGCGCTATAAGACTAGCAAAAGAAGGCATGGTCATTAAACCAGAAATCATGATTCCTTTAATCGCAGAAAAGTCGGAGTTGGTTTCAATCAAAACATCTCTTTGTCAGCATATTGAGAAGATTTTCAAGAAACATCACATGCAGCCATTCCCTTATGAAATCGGTACAATGATTGAACTACCACGCGCTTGTTTCATCGCAGATCAGTTAGCCGAGGAAGCAGACTTCTTTAGTTTTGGTACCAATGACTTAACGCAAATGACCTATGGCTTTTCTCGTGATGATATTGGAAAATTTATCCAGCATTACAAAGACAAAGAAATTATGTCGTTTGACCCTTTCCAAACTATTGACCAGACTGGAGTTGGGGAACTCATGAAAATAGCCATTTCAAAGGCTCGCCAAGTGAATCCCAATCTTCCAATTGGAGTTTGTGGTGAAGTTGGAGGAGATCCTGCTTCTATTCCTTTCTTCCAATACATTGGCATTACTTATGTTTCTTGCTCCCCTTATCGTGTCCCTGCTGCACGATTAGCTGTTGCACAAGCAAATCTTTCCTAGTCCTTCCTTATAATCACACCAGCTCTTTTCATCTGTCAACAAGGGCAGACAAGGATTGAGCTGATTTTTTAGTCCTTATAGTAGAAAACCACATTCTCTTTCGATTAATTTACATGAAATTTTCAATGTTTTAAATTTTTTTAAGACAATTTTAAACAAAGAGGGTATAATGAAGATGAGAAAGGAGATTATCAACTGACAATGGAAAATTATTCTCGAAAAAATAAAACTTCAACTACTAAAGAAGAAAAAACACCTACTCGTCATCATATCAAAAAAGGTCTCTCAGCTTTTCAGAAGACCCTTGCTACGATTGGGAGTATCCTTGGGATTATCACTGCAACGATTACCATCATGACTTTCATGAATAACAATAAATCTAATAACAAAACAAAAACTAGTCAGACGACACAGACAACCATTATCAAAGAAATTCAGAAAGAAACAACGACTGAGGCCCCTAGCTCTAACAACACAACTGCTACTAGTCAAGGCGAAACAGAAACAAGTAGCGCTAGCTCTAACACTACGCAGTCTAGCAATACATCAAGCGATATTAGCTCTAGTCAGACAAGTAGCAAAACGACTGACAACGACACAAATACAACTACTTCAAGCTCTAGTAATTAAAAAAACGGAAGTGAGACAACCAATCAGATCAATGTCTGGGAGTTGCTCAACTTCCGTTATTTTTTATATTTAATTTTATACTCTCAATGAAAATCAAAAAGTTTGAATGAGATTCACTGCGTGAACCTTGTCCTACGACTTCAACTGGCTTCCAGAAGGTTTTTGATGGAAACCTTGCTTCCTTTATCCGCAGTCTTTAATAGTTCCTCGAGCTGTTAAAGTTTACGAAGTTCGAAACAATTTTCACGGAGCATTATTTCCGATACATTTTCACTTGAAGATACAAGTCATTATAAATTCCTAGCCATTTTGAGCCGAGCTGTTGATAGACTTCTAAGTGCTTCATTGTTTCTTCATCTGGGTAAAAAGCTTTGTCCTCTTGGATTTCTTTTGGCAGCATCGCCTTAGCAGGCATGTTAGGCGTTGAGTAGCCAACATACAAAGCATTTTTATAGGCATTTTCAGGTCTTAACATAAAGTTAATAAATTGATAAGCAGCTTTTTTATTTTTGACCGTTTTAGGAATGACAATATTGTCAAACCAAAGATTGCTAGCTTCTGTTGGGACAACGTAGCGAAGTTTGTCATTCTTTTCCAACATTTGCCGTGCTTCTCCTGAAAAACTAACGCCAATCGCTGCATTGTTTTGAATCATATAGCCTTTCATCTCGTCTGCTACAATGGCTTTGATATTCGGCGTTAATGTATAAAGCTTATCAACTGCTTCTTGTAATTGCTTAGTATTTTTAGAATTGAGGCTATAACCTAAAGCATTTAGCCCGACACCCATTACCTCGCGAGCTCCATCAATCATCATAATAGAGTTTTTATATTCAGGTCGCCACAGGTCACTCCAATGCTTAGGTGCTGTTTTGACCAATTCAGTGTTGTAGACAATGCCTAGTGTTCCCCAAAAGTAAGGAATGGAGTATTGATTTTGGGGATCAAATGATTGATTTAAAAACCGATTTCCAATATTTTCTAAGCCTTTAATCTGAGAATGATCCAGCTTTTCTAATAAGTGCTCCGACATCATTTTAGAAATCATGTATTCACTGGGAATAGCAATATCGTAAGTTGTACCGCCCTGCTTAATCTTAGTGTACATGGATTCGTTAGAATCAAAGGTTTCATATTGGACTTGGACACCGGTTTCTTTGGTGAACTTCGTCAATAATTCTGGGTCAATGTAGTCTCCCCAATTGTAGATGACCAATTTGTCACCATTCCCGCTTTTTGTCCGACTTTCAATATGATAGCTTACTCCCCAAAGGACAAGGATAATAGCAACAATGCCCATTAAAAATGAATAGAGCTTTTTCATGCCGCATCCTCCTTCTCACGAGAAATAAAGTAATAACCAATCACCAAAAGAATACTGAAAAGAAATACCAAAGCAGAGAGAGCATTGATTTCTAAGGAAATCCCTTGACGAGCCCGCGAGTAAATCTCAACCGACAAGGTTGAAAAACCATTTCCTGTCACAAAGAAAGTCACTGCAAAATCGTCTAAGGAATAGGTAAAAGCCATAAAATACCCTGCAATAATCGCTGGTGTCAAATAGGGCAACATGATTTCTTTTAACATCTGAACTTGGCTTGCCCCTAAATCATAGGCCGCCTTAATCATGTCATCATTCATCTCTTTTAGCCGTGGCAATATCATCAAAACTACAATAGGAATTGAAAAGGCAATATGACTCGCCAGAACAGATAGAAAACCTAATTGAAATTTGATAGTTGTAAAAAGAATTAAGAAACTTGCCCCAATCATGACATCTGGCGCTACCATAAGGATATTATTAACCGATAAAAAGGCGTCCTGGTATTTCTTTTTGGCTTGATAAATATAAATGGCACCAAATGTTCCGATTGCTGTTGCAATCAAAGAAGATAGAAAGGCTAAGAAAAAGGTCTGCGCTAAAATGAGCATTAAGCGAGTATCACTGAACATATTTTGAAAATGCGTCAGACTAAAGCCTGTAAACTTGTTCATATCATCGCCAGCATTGAACGCATAGCCAATCAAATAAAAAATCGGCAAATAAAGAATTAAGAAGACGACTGTTAAATAAATACTAGCAGTTTTTTTCATCGCTCTCCCCTTTCTTTCGTTGCCCACATGATAACGAGCATGGCTACAATCAAGACAACACCAATGGTTGAGCCCATGCCCCAATTTTGTGTAGTCAGAAAATGCTGCTCAATGGCCGTACCTAGTGTAATAACGCGATTGCCACCAATCAAACGCGTCAGCATAAAAAGACTGAGACTGGGAATAAAGACTGACTGCACACCACTTCTCACGCCATTCATAGATAAAGGAAAAACGACACGACGGAAGGTTTCCCAACGATTGGCACCAAGGTCATAGCTGGCATTGATCAGATTTTGGTCCATGTCTTCTAAAACATTAAAAATCGGCAATATCATAAAGGGCAGCTCAATATAACTGGCTACAAAAATAAAAGAGAAATCTGTAAACAGGATTTGCTGAGGACCAATCCCAATAAAACTTAAAAATTGATTGACAGAGCCATTTTGCCCGAAAATCCCAATAAAGGCATAAGCTTTGAGAAGGAGATTGACCCAGGTTGGCAAGATAATGAGCATCAACCAAAGCTGTCTGTGTTTTAATTGTGTCAATAAAAATGCCGTTGGGTAACTGATTACTAAAGTGACAACTGTGATAATCCCCGCATATAAAACAGAGTTCAAACTCATTTTGAGATAAGTCAGATTTTGCGAAGTGAAGTAGATCTTATAATTTTCAAGAGTAAAGTGACCTTCAATATTGAAAAACGACTGCCAAACAATCATGGCAACAGGCGCTAATACAAACAATAGAATCCAAAGAATATAAGGAGCAACAAAAAGATTAGAGGTTGTTTTCTTCATCGCGCTCCTCCTCAATAGCATTGATTAAGCCTGCTTCTTGCTCTTCCATTTCGACATATTCTTCAATCCGAGCGTCAAATTCTTCCTCTGTTTCATTAAGCCGCATGATATGAATGTCTTCTGGTTCAAAGTCCAGCCCAATCTCTTCTCCGACAATGGCCTTGCGAGTCGAATGAATCATCCACTCATTGCCCAATTCATCATAAGCGATAATCTCATAATGCACGCCACGGAAAAGCTGCGTATCAACCTTAACTTGCAGTTTTCCTTCTTCCGGAAGTGTAATCCGCAAATCTTCTGGACGAATGACGACTTCCACCTGCTCATTAGGACGCATTCCTCCGTCAACGGCTTCAAATCGTTTGCAATTAAATTCAACCAGATAGTCTTCAATCATCTTTCCTGGAAGAATATTGGATTCGCCGATAAAGGTCGCTACAAAGTGATTGATAGGTTCATCATATATATCAACAGGTGTCCCTGACTGCACAATCTCCCCGTCATTCATCACAAAAATCCAGTCGCTCATGGCCAGTGCTTCTTCTTGGTCATGGGTGACAAAGACAAAAGTAATCCCTAGACGCTGCTGCAATTCACGTAATTCATACTGCATGTCTGTTCGCAACTTCAAATCCAGTGCAGATAAAGGCTCATCCAGCAAAACAACCCGCGGTTCATTGACAATAGCACGCGCAATAGCCACTCGTTGGCGTTGTCCACCGGACAATTTACGAATAGAGCGTTTCTCAAAACCATCCAAACGCACCATTTTCAGGACTTCTGCAACCCGTCGCTCTATTTCTTGTTTTTCAACTTTACGCAAACGCAACGGAAATGCCACATTTTCAAAAACAGTCATGTGCGGAAAAAGGGCATAGGACTGAAACACCGTATGCACATCACGTTTGTTGGTCGGAATATCGTTGATTCGGACGCCGTCAAGAAAAACATCACCGCTGGACGCATCCAACAAGCCAGCGATGATATTTAGAATGGTTGATTTTCCTGATCCTGATGCACCCAGAAGTGTGTAAAATTTGCCTTCTTCTAGCTCAAAGTTGATGTCCTTTAAGACGACTGTATTATTATCTTCAAAAACCTTTGATACGTTTTTAAATTCAATGATTGGTTTGTTCAATTGCCATAAATTCCTTCTTTTTCATAGATTGACAGATTAAAGTCTTGTCCTGACTGATTTTTTTAGAGAATAATATGAATGTTGCCGCTAGAGACACTCATTTCTCGCCAATAATGCGGACTTCTCTTTCCAAAGTCACACCAGAATGAACTTTCACTGTCTCAATCACATGTGCAATCAAATTTTCATAATCTGCTGCAGTTCCATTATCAACATTGACCATAAAACCTGCATGTTTTGTCGAAACTTCTACCCCACCAATGCGGTACCCTTTTAAATTTGCTTCACTAATCAATTGCCCTGCGAAATGCCCCACCGGACGTTTAAAAACAGAGCCACAAGAAGGATACTCTAAAGGCTGCTTCAATTGACGAAGATGTGTCAATCGTTCCATTTCCTGACGAATCACACGATGCATACCTGGCGCTAGGGCAAACTTGGCAGAGATTACCACATCGCCTGTCTGTTGAACGTAAGAACGGCGATAGCCAAATTTCATGTCTTGAGCACTAATATTTTTTATTTCTCCATCTCGTGTCAGCACCTTACAAGAAAGTAAAATATGCGAAATTTCACCACCATAAGCACCAGCATTCATAAAGACAGCTCCGCCAATACTCCCTGGAATCCCACAGGCAAACTCAAAACCTGTCAGACTGTGATAAAGCGCAACATGGGTCGTCTCAATCAGATTGGCACCTGCTTCTGCTTCAATGGTGTAGCCATCCACTGCAACACCATTTAATTTATCAAACATAATCACAAAACCACGAATACCACCATCACGAACGATGATATTGCTAGCATTTCCTAGTACCATCCAAGGAATCTGCTCCCGATTAGCAAATTTTACCACTCGTGCCAATTCATAACGATTTCGCGGAAAAACCAGATAATCGGCAGCTCCACCTACTTTTGTATAAGTATATTGTTTCAAAGGTTCATCAAAACGGATATCAATTCCGTTCAATTCTGATTTTAACATTTCTAAAGTTGACATTTTCTCTCTCTCTTAAACAAAACTCAATCTATTATACCAAATTTAGCAAATATTTACGATAAATTGAAGAAAAATATTCTTTCAAAAAAGCCCCAAATAATGACAGAACCCTTTCTTATAGCTTTCCAGACTATTTAAAAAGTGGATTGAAATCGCGATGCTTGTAAAATCACAATTTGAACTCCACTTTACTTTTAAATTTTTGTTTTTTCTTTACTCAAGCTCCATGTATTTTCGATATAATTAATGAACCTTATGAGTGTTGCTCGATCGCCCTCGAATGCAATGAGATAAACTTTCTCGTCTTTTTTGAAAATCCAACTAATCAAGTATTGACCTGATTTCATTATAACATTAACTTGATAAGCTTCGTTACCTGCAACCGTGCTTTTTGAACCCCAAATTTTCTTTACGTCTGCATTGTTTTGCCAATTGTAGTAAATGCGATTAGCAATCGTTTGTGCTGTAAATTCTTCTCCTTCTTTGATGTTGGCTTTTTCTTTCGTATAGGCATTCATGGTCACAATATTATAGGCAGAACCATCTGTATATTGAATACTATCGCCACCATTTACATCAGTAAACTTCACCCACTTTTTAGGAATATCAATATAACCGTAATCATCCGAACCAACACGTTGCATTTCTTCCATCTTCACATCTTTTTTCGTAGCATTTGATGAACTTGAGCTACTGCTTTCTTTTGCAGAGACTCTACTTAACGAAGATGACTGTTGTGATGATTTTGGTTTATTCCCTCCGCTTGAACTACATGCTTCTAGTATAAAGATAAGGAGTACCACTAAAAATAAAATCAGCCAGCTCTTTTTCTTCTTCATAACCAATCCCTCCTATCTTTTTATTTTAGCATATTTATTTAGAGTTCACAATTATTTCACGACACAAGAAAAGAGAGCATTCCACTCTCTTTATAACTTTTGTACATATCACTCATCATCCATGCTGAGGACGCTGAGGAACGCTTCTTGTGGCACTTCAACAGATCCGATGGCCTTCATCCGCTTCTTACCAGCCTTTTGTTTTTCCAAGAGCTTACGTTTACGGGAAACATCTCCACCATAACATTTGGCAAGTACATTTTTCCGTAGAGCTTTGATGTCTGTCCGTGCCACAATTTTCTGACCAATTGCTGCCTGAATCGGCACTTCAAATTGCTGACGCGGAATAATTTTCTTTAATTTTTCAACAATCAATTTTCCGCGTTCATAGGCAAATTCCTTGTGAACAATGAAGCTAAGAGCATCTACTTTGTCACCATTAAGGAGAATATCCATTTTAACGAGACTCGACTTGCGGTATTCTGAGATTTCATAGTCAAAGCTAGCATAACCACGAGTTGAGGATTTTAGTTTGTCAAAGAAATCAAAGACAATTTCTGCCAACGGAATTTGATAGATGACATTGACCCGATTTTCATCGATATAGTCCATAGTCACAAAGTCACCGCGTTTACGCTGAGCCAATTCCATGACTGCTCCGACAAATTCCTGCGGCACCATAATCTGTGCTTTGACATAAGGCTCTTCAATGGAATCAATCTTGGTCGGTTCTGGAAATTCGCTCGGATTGGAAACATCAAGGGATTCGCCGTCTGTCATATTAACCTTGTAGATAACCGACGGTGCCGTCATAATCAAGTCAATATTAAACTCTCTCTCCAAACGTTCCTGAATCACATCCATATGGAGCAAACCGAGGAAACCACAACGGAAGCCAAAACCTAAAGCTTGAGAAGTTTCGGGTTCAAATTGAAGACTAGCATCATTAAGCTGAAGTTTTTCCAAAGCTTCCCGCAAATCATTATATTTATTGGACTCAATCGGATAAAGTCCAGCAAAAACCATCGGGTTCATCTGCTTGTAGCCATGAAGTGGTTCATCTGCTGGATTGTCCGCTAAGGTCACCGTATCTCCGACCCGAGTATCCTGCACCGTCTTGATAGAGGCTGCGATATAGCCAACATCCCCTGTTGCAAGAAAATCTCGTCCAACAGCTTTTGGAGTAAAAATACCCACTTCAGTTACATCAAAAGTCTTGCCATTACTCATGAGCTGAATGGTATCACCTGGCTTCACAACTCCGTCCATCACGCGCACTTGCAGAATAACTCCACGATAAGCATCATAAACCGAGTCAAAAATAAGGGCTTTGAGTGGTGCAGTCACATCTCCTGTCGGCGCAGGAACTTTCTCCACGATTTGCTCTAGAATCTCTTCAATCCCGATACCAGCTTTAGCCGAAGCCAACACAGCTTCGCTTGCATCCAAACCAATGACATCTTCAATCTCTGTTCGAACTCGCTCTGGATCAGCAGCTGGAAGGTCAATTTTATTGATAACTGGTAAGATTTCCAAATCATTATCTAAGGCAAGATAAACATTGGCTAAAGTTTGTGCTTCAATACCTTGTGCTGCATCGACCACCAGAATAGCCCCTTCACAGGCTGCCAACGATCGCGATACTTCATAAGTAAAGTCCACATGCCCTGGTGTATCAATCAAATGAAAAATATAAGTTTCACCGTTCTTAGCTCTATAATTGAGTTCAATCGCATTGAGCTTAATAGTAATGCCCCGCTCCCTTTCCAAATCCATACTATCTAAAAGTTGAGCTTGCATTTCCCGGCTGGATACAGTATCCGTCGCTTCCAAAATTCGATCTGCCAAGGTTGACTTACCGTGGTCAATGTGAGCAATGATGGAGAAATTCCGAATCCGCTCCTGCCGTTTTTTTAATTCATCTAAGTTCATTTTTCTCATCCTTTTCGGGTATTCTATTTATTATAACATAAGGCAGGTGACTTTTACCAGTCTTGAAAAAGCGTTCCATATCCCGTTTCATTTGTGCTATAATAAAAGCAAATACATTTACAGAAATGAGGGTGCTATGATTAAATTAATCGCATTAGATATGGATGGCACACTTTTAAATAGCCAAAAAGAAATTCCCCAAGCACATATTGATGCTATTCATGAGGCAGTTGAAAACGGAGTAAAGCTCGTTCTTTGTACAGGTCGTCCCTTGGTCGGAGTGAAACCTTACTATGAACAATTAGGGTTGAGCGGAGAAAACGAATATGTCATCATTAACAACGGCTGCTCTACTCATCAAACGAAAGATTGGAATCTTGTTGCTTGGAAAGAACTGAGTGTGAAAGACATTCTTTATCTAGATAACATTGCCAAGCAAACTCCCGCCCAATTGACTCTTTTTGATGAAGAACGTTATTTAGTGGTAGACGAAAAGCCAAGTGAGCTAGTCACTTATGACGCTAGCCTTGTTTTTACAACCCCCACAGAAATCAGCCTCAAAGAAGCTATCAGCGGCAAGAATATCATGTTCCAAGCTATGTTTCTAGCACAGCCTGATGAATTAGACACCTTTGAAAAGCAATTTGCAAGCCAGATTTGCCAGCATTTCAGCGGCGTTCGTTCCCAACCAGTCATTTACGAAGCTATGCCCAAAGGCACTACTAAAGCGACTGCTCTTAGGGAATTAGCTCAACGATTAGATATCAAGCCCCAAGAAATTATGGCAATTGGTGACGCCAATAATGACATCGAAATGCTAGAGTTTGCAGGTCTTGGTGTGGCTATGGGAAATTCCAGTGATTATGTAAAAAAACTCGCTGATTACGTTACAGATAGCAATGATGAAAACGGTGTTGCCACAGCTATTGAAAAACTCATTTTGAGTAACTAATAGGATGAATCATGAGCTTCTTTTCAAGTTCATGATTTTTATTGAAACATATTGTCATTCTTTCACTATTTGTAGATAGCCTTCCCTCCCAAAATATGATACACTAGTTACATCTATGCAAAAAGGAGAACTTATGAACTACCCTACTCTTTTAGAACGTTTTTTGACTTATGTAAAAGTAAATACGCGTTCAGATGAACATTCTACGACGACACCAAGCACACAAAGCCAAGTAGATTTTGCCAATAACATCCTCATTCCTGAAATGAAACGCGTTGGTTTGGAAAATGTATATTATTTACCAAATGGCTACGCTATCGGCACTCTTCCTGCAAATGACCCAAGTCTCACGCGCAAAATTGGTCTCATTTCCCACATGGACACAGCAGATTTCAATGCAGAAGGTGTCAATCCGCAAATCATTAAAAATTATGATGGCGGTGTAATTCCGCTAGGACAATCTGGTTTTAACCTTGACCCTGCTGATTTTGATAGTCTGAAAAAATATAAGGGACAAACCTTGATTACAACTGATGGAACAACCCTTCTCGGCTCTGATGATAAATCAGGTATTGCTGAAATTATGACAGCGATTGAGTATCTGACAACTCATCCTGACATCAAGCACTGCGAAATTCGAGTTGGCTTTGGTCCAGATGAAAAAATCGGTGTTGGAGCTGATAAGTTTGATGCAGTAGATTTCGATGTAGATTTTGCTTATACGATTGACGGTGGACCTCTCGGAGAACTTCAATTTGAAACTTTCTCTGCAGCTAGTGCAGAAATTATTTTCCAAGGACGCAATGTCCACCCAGGCACTGCCAAAGGACAAATGATTAACGCTCTGCAATTAGCCATTGACTTTCATAATCAATTGCCAGATGGTGCTCGCCCAGAGCTGACAGATGGCTACGAGGGCTTCTATCACCTTATGAATGTAGAAGGAACTGTCGAAGAAGCAAAAGCAAGTTATATCATTCGTGACTTCGACACAGCAACTTTTGAGCAACGCAAAGAACTGATGCGCTCTATTGCCGCTAAAATGAATGCAACGCTTGGCGGTGAACGCGTTCAGCTAGAGCTTAAAGATCAGTACTACAATATGCGCCAAGTCATTGAAAAAGACATGACACCTATCAATATTGCAAAGGCTGTTATGGAAAAATTGGACATCCAGCCAATTATCGAACCTATTCGTGGCGGAACAGACGGCTCAAAGATTTCCTTTATGGGCATTCCTACACCAAATATCTTTGCCGGCGGTGAAAATATGCATGGGCGCTTTGAATATGTCAGTCTGCAAACAATGGAACGCGCTGTTGATACCATTATTGGTATCGTTTCTTACAAAGACTAACATTCCATAACTCTATCAAAAAACTGCAACCCTCATCAAAGCTGAGTTGCAGTTTTAATTTATCTTCTGCGAATGTATTGCACCATTCTAAAAGTTAAAAATGCTAGTAAAATAATAGCTACGAGCCAAATTGTTTTCAACAAATAAAATTGTATCAAATAAGTGGAAACAATCGCTCCTGTCACAAAACTTCCTAATAAAGCAACGAAGAAAATACCTTCCGCTAAGCAAGTTTTTTCTTTTGTCCGCACATAAGTACCAAAAGCAACCATTGTTTTTTTGATATTGCCCGTCATAAAGGAATTATTGTAGACAATACCGTCCACTTCACCAAAAGCTGTTGCCACCATCCCCATACAAAAACCAATCGGTGGAACAATGAAAAGGTTGGACACGGTTACTGGTAGAAATCCTGTAAGCCCACAAACCAAAATCAGTGGAAGAATGCTGGATAAGCGCCATAAAGAATTTTCAAAGTTATTTTTGAAAATAGTTAGCACAAAAATGCCTAGCATAAAAGCCAGCATCGTTGCTAACTTCACTTCTATTTCTCCTGTCTCATGATGAATCAATTCAACTGACAAGAAAACAACGTTTCCTGTTTGGCCCGCAACCAATGTCCCGCCTCTTTCAATAAATGTATAAGCATCAATAAATCCCGCACAAAAAGTCAGCAGACAGGCAAAAAATTTCGATCGCGAATGAAACTCTCTTTTTCTTTTTACACTATTTATCATCATCACCTAAAAAGTCTAGCACTCCCTCACTAGACTTCCTTTCTATTACTCTCTTGCTTCCTGCAAGATTTTTTCAATTTTCGTTGTAATCAAATCAATCGCCACTGTATTAGAAGCTCCTTCTGGAATAATCACATCCGCATAGCGCTTCGTAGGCTCAATAAATTGATGATACATGGGTTTTACCACACCTAAATATTGCTCAATGACACTGTCTAAACTACGTCCACGCTCATCCATATCACGCTTAATCCGACGAATGATTCGAACATCATCATCCGTATCAACAAAAATCTTAATGTCCATTAAATCACGTAAGCGTTTGTCCTCTAAAACCAGAATTCCTTCTACAATAAAGACATCCTGTGGGTCTTGACGATAGGTTTTATCACTGCGTGTATGAGCTGTATAGTCATACGTCGGAATATCTACCGGACGTCCTGCCAATAATTCCTTGATTTGCGCAATCATCAAATCTGTATCAAAAGCAAAAGGATGGTCATAATTGGTCTTAATCCGCTCTTCAAACGTCAAATGTGACTGATCCTTATAATAAGAATCATGCTCAATCATAGAAATCTTTTCATTTGGAAAATTTGACAGAATGGCTCTTGAAACACTCGTCTTACCGCCGCCAGAACCACCAGTAACGCCAATAATAATCGGTCTATTTTGCATTATTCACTCCATTTTTTATCATCTTATCTATTTTACACCAAATCATGATATAATGAAAGAGGTAAATCAAAATAAATGACAAGACAAAAAATAAGGAGAAAACGATGTTAAAACTTGGAACGATTGGAACAGGAGACATTGTTCACCAATTTGTCAAGGCTGCTCATGCTACAAAAGAGTACCAATTGACTACGGTGTATTCACGGACGATACAAGCTGCTCAAGCATTTGCCAGTCATTATGAAAATGTAGATTGCTACACAGATATGGCTGATTTTTTAACTAGTGATATAGACATTATTTATATTGCAAGCCCCAATTCTCTGCATTTTCTACAAGCAAAAGCTGCTATTTTAGCAAGCAAACATGTAATTGTAGAAAAACCTGCTGTCTCACGCCCAGAAGAATGGGCTGAATTGGTAACATTAGCTCAAGAACAGCATGTATACATTTTTGAAGCAGCTCGTAACTATCATGAGCAATCATTTGATGTCATTTCAGATTTTCTCAAAAACAAAACGATTCTTGGGGCACATTTCACCTATGCGAAGTATTCTTCCAAAATGCCAGCTCTGTTAGCTGGACAAGAGCCAAACGTCTTTTCTGCTAAGTTTTCAGGCGGTGCTCTAATGGACTTAGGCATTTATCCTGTCTATGCAGCCATACGACTTTTTGGAGCACCAGAAAATGCTTATTACACCGCTCAGCAGTTACCAAATACCGTTGATCTAAATGGAGTAGGAAGTTTAATCTATCCAGAATTTCAAGTGACTATCCAAACCGGAAAAAATATCAATAGCTTTTTCCCTGCTGAAATTTACACAACAGACGGTACGCTAACCTTAAATTCAATCGAATTCATCACTTCTGCTGTTTTCCAAAATCTAAACAAGGAGAAAACAACTCTTGAAATCACACGCTCTTCTCACACCATGGCTGAAGAAGCCAAACAATTCGCTAAAGTATTGAGCGGTGAGATAAAACAAGAAATTTACCAAAACTGGCTAGACGCTGCTGCCGCCGTGCATAAAGCTCTGTTTAGTATGCGACAAGATGCTGGTATTAGATTTGAGGCTGATGATGATAACAACTAAATTTCCCCAAAGTTGGCAAGACCAACTCACCAAACTTGGCTTCGAGCATTTAACTCCCATTCAAGACCAACTCTTTTCTCCCATTACGGAAGGAGAGAATCTCCTTGGGATAAGCCCTACCGGAACTGGAAAAACACTTGCCTACCTTTTCCCAACTCTTCTAAAACTAAAACCTAAGAAATCCCAGCAATTACTTATCTTAGCTCCCAACACTGAGTTAGCTGGACAGATTTTTGACGTTACTAAAACGTGGGCTGAACTACTTGACTTAACAGCTCAACTCTTTCTATCTGGTTCCAGTCAAAAACGACAAATTGAACGATTAAAAAAAGGTCCTGAAATTCTCATTGGTACGCCAGGACGCATTTTTGAACTCATCAAACTAAGAAAAATCAAAATGATGAATGTTGATACAATCATTCTGGATGAATTTGATCAACTGCTTAGCGATTCGCAATATCATTTCGTTCAGCAGATCCTGCACTATGTACCACGTGAACATCAATTGATTTACATGAGTGCGACTGCTAAGTTTGACCAAGACAAGCTTGCTGAAAATACTCTGCTCATCAAACTAGAAGAGCAACAGCTTGACAATATTCAACATTTTTATATGCAGGTCAAACAGCGCGACAAAGTTGAATACTTGCGAAAGCTGGCTCAAGTCTCAGAATTTCGCGCCCTTGTATTTTTCAATGCCCTCTCAGACTTAGGAAGTGCTGAAGAAAAGTTGCAATATCGTCATATTCAAGCTGTGTCCTTAGCTAGTGATGTCAACATTAAATTCCGTAAGATTATCTTGGAGCAATTTAAAAACGATGAACTCACACTCTTACTTGCTACCGACTTGGTAGCTAGAGGAATTGACATTGATTCTCTCGAATGCGTCATCAACTATGACCTGCCTCGCGATCTTGAAACCTATACTCACCGCGCTGGACGAACCGGCCGTATGGGCAAAGAAGGCTATGTCATTACATTCGTCAGCCACCCAGAAGAATTAAAAACGCTTAAAAAATATGCTCACGTTCAAGAAATTATCTTAAAAGATCGTGAACTCTATGTGAAATAAAAAGAGTATAGAAAAAGGATAGGAAATAACCATTTCTATCCTTTTTTTCTATCTAATTTGCACCGTAATACAGCTGATGTCCTTCTAATCGATGATTCAGAAGTTCACTAACTGTAACCAAAGTGTACCCATTCTTTTGCAAATATTCAATCACACTCGGCAAGGCATTAATGGTTGTTTGATGAATGTCATGCATTAAAATGATTGATCCTGGACAAGTCTGCTTTTTCACTTGCTCCATGATAGACCCAGTATTGCGATTTTTCCAATCCAAGCTATCCACATTCCACATGATGAAAGACATATCAACAGCATTTCGAATTGTATCGTTGATAGCTCCATAGGGCGGACGCATCATTTTTGGACTCTCTCCGATAACAGCCCGCAGTGCTGCTTGTGTATCCTCAATCTGTTTTTTAGCTTGTTCAAGAGAAAGAGTTGGTAACTGCGGATGACTCCAACTATGATTGCCAATTTCATGCCCCTCATCATGAACACGTTTGACAAGTTGCTCATTTTCAGCTACATTTTTCCCAAACATGAAAAAAGTTCCTTTGACATGGTATTTGGCTAAAATATCCAAAGCCTGCGATGTCGTTGCTGCATTGGGACCATCGTCAAACGTCAAAGCTACTAATTTTTGCTGTTTTTTAGCTTGATAGGACTGATAAGCTGCCAAATCCTCTCCCTTTAAATAATGCTCATCAATTACCTCATATAAGGCTGGTAAGGCGATTTCTACCTTTGAAGCTCGTTCATTGTTTTTATAAAATAGTTTGAGTTTTCCTTTTTCATAACTGAATGTCCATTGGGAGACATCTCTTGTTTGAAATTCTTGTAGAGTCTTCTGTCCTTCTGTTTTATGGAGAGTAGTGATTTGCTGCTGAATTTCTTCTAGCAATAACTTTTTGGCTTGCTCAGTATTTTTAAAAAGTCGATTTAAGCTAAACAATTTATTGTCAGACGACATGTAAAGCGAGTCCAAAACCTCTTCTCTAGCCTTTCCAACTTTCGTAGTCAACACTGGATAAGAGATTCGCTTGATTTCAACTTGCTTTACTCCAGAAAAATTTGTCTCTGTAAAATGACTCACATAAAAAATAAGTTTATCGTATTGCGATACTTGACTTTGTTTATCTGAAAATTTCTGAATATCGGCATCGATTTTCTCTTTAATAACACCAATATCTTGCTTACTCTCTGTTAATGGATAGTAAGACGTAATGAGCCGACTTCCTACACGTCCTGTTTGCTTTCGTACTGAACCCTGATGATATTTTGTATCTGCCCTTTTCAGAACTTGTGAAATTTGTTGATTTAATTTTCTTTCTTGCAGTAATTTTCTAATCCGAAAACTCCCAAAAATAATAATCATTAAAAAAGCGACATTTAGGACAATGAGAAGTATTTTTTTCACTACACTACCTTTCTACCTCGTCTCTTTCGTTTAAAAAAGACTTTACCTACTAAAAAAGGCTAAAATAGTTTCAAGCCTTTCATTTTCAATTATTTACAAACTTATAAAGTTTTTTCTTGAATCACTTCAACTTTATAACCATCCGGATCCTTAATAAAGTAATAATTCGGCTTTGTTCCAGGAAGTCCATTTGGCTGTGTAACCTCATATCCTTTAGCAGTGTGTTCAGCGTGAAGCTGTAGCAAATCAGCCGTACTCAAAGCTACATGAGAAAATCCATCGCCAATCACATAAGGTCCGTGTCCATAATTATAAGTCAATTCTAACTCATACTCATCACCTTCAAGCCCCAAATAAACAATTGTAAATTGATGTTCTGGGAAGTCCTTGCGCCGTAATTCTTTAAATCCAAATGCATCTGCATAAAATGCAATAGATTTTTCTAGATTTTCCACTCGCAAGCACGTATGCAACATTTTCGAAACCATAACATCCTCCTTTGCTTTTTTCCATTATATCCTAAATCACGAATTTTCTCCAGCTTCAGCTATGAAGAAAAAATAAGGAGTGGGATCGAACTAAACAAAAATTTAGTCCCATCCCGCTCCTATAAAGTTGCTGAGTTAAAAAACAAATAGCCCTGAGATTTGTTTCGCACATTCTATCTTGCAATCTCAAGGCTCTCCTTTGAACAATCAATCATTGCGTCGTTGATCTATGACACAGTATAATTTAAGGCTGGAAACATTCTCCCAGCCTATTTTTCATTATTTACCTAATTTTGCTTTAGCTGCATCTGCAAGAGCTGTGAAAGCTGCTACATCGTTGACAGCTAGGTCCGCAAGCATTTTACGATTGACTTCAATTTCAGCCAATTTCAAACCATGCATCAATTGTGAATATGACAAACCATTCATACGAGCTGCCGCATTGATACGTGTAATCCACAATTTGCGGAAATCACGTTTCTTTTGACGACGGTCACGGTATGCATAGTAGTAAGAATTCATTACTTGTTCTTTTGCTGTACGGAACAAGATATGTTTTGCACCATAGTAACCTTTAGCTAATTTTAAAATACGTTTACGACGTTTGCGTGATACAACGCCACCTTTAACACGTGCCATTTATATTTCCTCCAATATTTCCTAGAATAATCTGCTACAAAATCTCTTATTTAAGACCTGTCAGCATTGCTTTGATACGTTTGAAATCTCCTGAATGCACCATTGCTGCTTTACGAAGATGACGACGTTGTTTTTTTGTTTTTCCGTGGAAACGGTGAGAAGTGTAAGCACGGAAACGTTTCAAGCCACCAGAACCTGTACGTTTGAAACGTTTAGCTGATGCGCGGTGTGTTTTTTGTTTTGGCATGATATTTTTCTCCTTTTTCTAACTTCTGACAGATTACTTTTTGTCAGGGATTGGTGCTAATTGCATGAACATTTGACGTCCATCCATTTTAGCTCTCTGCTCAATAATCGCAATGTCTTGCGTTGCTTGAGCAAAGTCGGCTAATACTTTAGCTCCGATTTCTTTGTGAGTAATCATCCGCCCTTTAAAGCGAATAGAAACCTTCACTTTATTTCCTTTTTCAAGGAACTTGCGTGCGTTGCGAAGTTTTGTATCAAAGTCACCTTTATCAATCGTTGGACTGAGACGAACTTCTTTCACAGTAACAACACTTTGTTTTTTGCGCTGTTCTTTTTGTTTTTTCTGATACTCAAATTTGAACTTTCCGTAGTCCATAATTTTCGCAACAGGTGGTTTAGCTTGTGGTTGAATTAGAACAAGGTCTACATTTGCATCGTCGGCAATTGCTTGCGCTTCGCTAAGTGGTTTAATGCCTAATTGTTCACCATCAAGACCGATCAAACGAACTTCACGCACACGAATTTCATCATTGATGAATAAGTCTTGTTTTGCTATGGTTTTCACCTCTTTTTTATTTTTAGAGAAAAACAAGAGCAGACTTGCTAACGCAAGCCCGCACTACATGATAGTATTTCATTTCTGAAACTTAATCCGTAGAGCCAGACAACGTTAGTCGCAAGGCGAGAAGTTCTCACTTCTGCTTTTCTCAACTTTTATATAATACCAAGTTTTGGATTATTTGTCAAGGATTTTTTTAGCTTTGAGTGTGTCTGTTTTTGGGAGAAAATGAAAAATCATCAAGAGAACGACAATCAAGACCGAAACGTTTGGACTTTTTTCCGTTTCAGTCTTGATTTATTGCTCTTTTGATGTTACAATATTTCTAAACTGATTAACAAGCCCAACTTGTTTAATCGGTGGGCGTTTGAGTGCTACAACACTCAGCGCCTTTTCTTCGTGTTTTTCTATAGCTGTATTATACCATATCCTACAAATAATGCAAGCATTTCATGTTAAAATTGTACACAAAAGCGCTAAATCTTAAGGGATTTAGTGTTTTTATAATCTACTTCTTATACAAATAACTCTTAACTCTTCGAGAAGGACGAACATCCGGCAAAGCATGATGGGCTTTTCTAAAAGTGGTAAGACGCTCTCTTTGTGTGTCATCTATCTCTTGTATTTTCTCGTACTCCGTCCGCCAATTGCCAAAGAAGAGATCTCTTAGCTCGCCAGTATGGTTCAAAAGAATCGTACGACTCATTGCATCTGCTCCCTTTTTACTCCAATACATCCCTCTATTCTTCATTCGATAGGCAATTTTACGGTGTTGACTTTCCATAATCCCAATACCCCTGGAACTCAATCCCATCTGTTCAGGTGTAACCGTGTACTGAAAATTTCTAAGCAGCTGCCTCTTGAAACGACCAAAGGTCTCAAATTTGTTATCCGAATCAATCAAAGATTCTGCAGTATCTAAAACAGTCTTTAGCCTACTTTTATCTCGTTTCTTAATAGCCTTAAAAGCCTCTTCTGTCAATTCTGCTGATAAAGGAGTTAAGTTGATTTTCAAAGCCTGATGCACATGAAAAGCATCCCAAAAATGAAAATGAGCTTTAGGTTTAAAAGCACTTGCTAGGTCTTGAAAAATGTGTGGTGAATAACCATGACCGCCATCTGAATTGGTGATAATGAGTGTTTTAGGTGTAATCTCAAAGTGATTATAGATTAAGTCAATGAGTTTGTCTTTCGCCTTGTAGTATTGTGTTGAAACCACTTCCATCTTATTTTTTAAAACATTCCTTTTTCCTCTCTTGCTACCAGTATGAACGACAAAATGACTTAATTCAACGGACTTGGTCTCCGTTTTAGGATGAGATTGTTTCACCCAAACACCATCTCCTTCTACGTATAGAATCTCTGGTTTGATTCTCTTTTTCTCTTCAGGAACTGCTAATACTCGGTACTCGTCCCGCTCTTTCAGGAGTCCCCCTGCTGTCTCTAGCGCTCGTTGAACGCTATTTTTTGTGATATAAATATTCTTCAGCAATTCCATCACCGATACCACTTTACGATAAGGCATAAAGTTAGAGAGTGTGGTTAGCTGATAAAGAAGTTCTTGTGAGAACCTAGCACGTGGTTTAAGTCCTAACTTTTCATCAACAGGTATCCTAACAACATCCCCTTTCTTCCACCTGCTCCGTGAAAAAGTCATCTCCCCAAAAGAAAAAATAACGGTACGTTCTTTCTGATTGATTCTCTTGAAGCCCTGGGTTCTCATGATCGGGGCGATATAGCTCTCATATTTTTCAATCATTTTGAGGAACGTTTGGCGATTGTTCTCTTGTAAAGCAGTAAAAAAATCTCTCTCGTCTAAGACTGCTAAATCCATCTACTCACCTCTTCTACTAGAATAAAAATATATTATACCGCAAATCAAGGTAAAGAAAAAAGCCTTCCCTTTCAGAAAAGCTATAAACAGTTTATATACAGTATAGAAAATTTATATAAAAAGTATAGAATCAGTCTTTATCATTAGTTTTCCAAAATTCCCACCAATGTTTCTTTCTTGTGTCTTGTTCTATAAGTAAGGTATCTTTATTATAGATGATTTTATGTAATTGATCTATTTGTATATCCTTTTGGGCTATCTGCCCTTGCAATACTTCACATAACTCTTTGTATAGAAGATTTTCTGTATTGTTGTCTAGATTATTTTCTGTATTTTCTATACTATTTTCTTTACGTTCTATATCTTCATTATCTGTATAGAATTGTTCTTTATTGAGTATAGAATTGATAACTAATTGTGTTATGCTCACTCCTTTCTCTTTTGCAATTCTACTAATTTCTTCCTTCTGCTCGTCTGTCAATTTGATATTGATCTGTGCCATGATCTATTTCCTTTCCATGTATAATAGATTCATTTTCATTATAAACTTTTTCTTAATGACTGTCTGGTTTTCTAATTATCGCTTGATATTCCACTTCTCACGATAGCGCCTAAAGGTGCGCTCATTGATTCCTGTAAGACCTGACACATCTTTATCAGACATTCCTGATAAGTAAAGTTCAAAGGCATGTTGTAAACGGCTATCATCTTTAGCAAAGAGAGACTTACGCCCTCGATATTTACCTTGTTTTTTTGCCAGGACTATTCCTTGTGCTTGTCGTTCCTTTATCCGTTCTCTTTCAGCTTGTGCCTGGTATTTGTAAAGTTCCAGAATAAGATTGTTCAAGAGTCGTCTCAGGTTATCATCTTCTATCCCTCGAAGAGTGGGAAGGTTTAAGACTTCCAGGGTTGCCCCCTTGGCTTGAATGTTATTCATGACCTCAGTTAGTTCCTTGTTATTCCTTCCCAGGCGTTCTAATTCTGTCACCACAACTATATCCCCTTCACGGATATACTCCAGCATAGCTTGTAATTGTGGACGGTCTTTGCTTGCTCCACTGATAGCCTCCTGAAAAAGTTTATCCACGTGCTTCAGTTGCTCCAGCTGCCTACCCATGTTTTGGTCTGAAGCGCTAATTCTAGCATAGCCAATTTTAGCCATTTTTACCTCCTTATTTTGCCGAACTCTATTGTCCGCCTTACAAATCCACTAAAATCAATAAAACACAAGCAGGTCACTAGAGTATACCCTACTGACCTATTTTTTTATATTGTCTTGCGTTGGTTTTTCTCTTCATTTCTTTCACGCTGTTCCACTCTCTCCTTGATTTCCTTATAGTCTGTATAGTTCTTAATCACTAGGTCAAGATGTTCACGTAGTGCTTCTCTTTCCACCTGAATTTCTTGTAACTCTTTATTCAAGATCTTCGGATTAGTGGTCTTATCAATCTTGAATTGTTCCAGAATTTTCTCAGCGGTAACACCTTCTGGCTTTCTTTCCTGATAAACTATTAGAGCTGAAATAATTCTGTTCACATTACCAATTCGTTGATCTAAATTATTCAATTCTTCTTGCGTCTCTTTGAGCTGTTGGTCAAATCTGGCTTGAAGTGCCTGAAACTGATCGCCATTTGTCACATTGTTGGCTGCTAAAAAGTTAAACTCTTTAACAAGCATTTCCATACGAGAAATATTTGGATTTTTGCGCATAATCATCTCGCCGCTATCCTTAGATAGCTGTTTAATAACTGTTGAACCTCTCATAAAACGGTTATCTTGTGATTGGTCAGGATTGATAAAATAGAAAAAATCTTTTTGCTTCAAGTAAATTTCATAGGAACCATTTTCCAACTTATCTACCTGACGAGCGGGTATTAAGATAGTACCCGTTTGATTCACTCCAAATTCCATTTCAAGGTAAATTCCACGTGACGTTTCTTGTTTTACCTGCCAATCTTCCACTTCCAATTTTATTTCAAAGTCAGATGACCGCTCCTGTTCTTCTTTCTGATAACGATTTTTAATTTCTAATAAATCAAAGGTTACTTGATTCTGATCTAAACGTTTAAGAATATTCTCTAAACTATATTTGCGACGTTTAGACAAAATATCATCACGTGTGTTCCGCTCTTGGAGTTTTCCATCAAGCGGAACGGTTAGACGATATTTAACAAACTTTCCAGAATAATCAACATTAAGATCAAGTGCTTTTGCTTTAGCTTTAAAATCCTCCAGACTGGTAGAATGCTTCAGCAAAAATTCCAAACGATTCTTAATCTCCACTTTGAAAGTGTTGGCTTGTTGCCAAGCTGTATATTTCTTGTGTGAATTTTTCATGTTAGACTGAATAATCTTAGCACCGTACAAGTCCGATATTTTATCTGAAATTTCTTTCAAGTTGTTTCGTGTCCTTTTTTGCCAGCGAAATTTCTTTAGAGTCACCTCATTAGTCGTGTTAAAAATAATGTGGTTGTGTAGGTGTCCTCTATCTATGTGAGTAGCCACCACAAATTGATAATCACCGCCTGTAAATTCTAAAGCTGTCTTACGTCCGATTTCATGAACTTGCTCTGGTGTTAAATTGTCCTCTGGCGAAAACGACTGAATGAGATGATGAGCCAACACTCTTTTTTCATTGTGTAAGTCGGACAATTCCTTATTTTCAGATTGTAACTCTGCCAAGTATTTAGTCATTACAAACTCATCAAAAGCATTTGTCGGTGTTATGATGTTGTGACCTGATACCAATTGCAAACTAACATTTTCTTCTTCTAAGCGAATATCAAACTCTCCAACTAAAGTAGACTTATCAATCATCCTAAGTGTTTTGGTCTCTTGAGTGATATAATCAAGGGCTCTTTTCAGTCGGTCAAGCTTTTTAATTTGTGCAACTTTAATCACAACCATGTTTCTATTTTCTCCTTATCTTTATCTCTATTTTCTTTTTCCAGCCCTTTAATTTCTTTTAGTTTTGAGGATAATAATTGAGTGATTCCTTTCAGTTCAAGTTTAATAGCTTCTAGCTCTTCTAAAGAAGTTGTTTCAGTAGTATTAACATACTTAGTAATCTGGTTGATATTCACCCCAATTCGATTGATTTCTTGTTTGATTCCAACTAATTCTGACAAATCAACTTTGACAACTGCACCAAGCAACATCATTTTTCGAGCATAGGTCGAGAAATTTTTAACACCTGCGTTTGTCATTTTCCGTTTGATATATTTTTCTTCATCTGCATTTAACCAGACTTTTTTCTGAATCGGTCTGTGTCTATTTACATGTTCAACCATTAACGTATTCCTTCTTGATTAAAATTTGAGTTGTGTACCTCCAGATTTCATTTACTTTTCATCTGGCAAGCGTAGCAAGTGGGTACCCACTTGCGATAGTTGACAAAAACTCAACAGCCGCTTCTGCAAGAAACAGCTGTTGTTTTGTGTCAAGTTTTGGGGAAATCCCCAAGCCCCTTTTTGCCGCTTCGCTCTTTGGTTAGAAGATGATTTCCTCTGTTGGTTCCCAACCAAGAATCTCTTCTCTTTCCTGTTCGTAAGCTTCATCTGTCAGGTGAGAAAGTTCATCATAGGCTCTTTGATAATCTGCAAAAATATCCAATTTGAGTTCTTCTATATCTACCATATCTCGGTTAATGACTGCCATCATTTTTTTACGGCTGGCATTTTTAAGCTGGTTATTTTCTTTACGGTTGCCCACCTCAAAATTATCAAAAAGGTAAGTCAGCAAAATTCCCTGTGTTGTTTCCGTCATCATCATTTCCTCCGTATTCTATCTGTCCTAATGCTAGTTTACGAGAACCCCGACTGGACACTAAATCGAGATTCCCTTTGCTTTTTTTGGCTCTTTGTTTTTTTCTTGAATGGATTGTTTTTCTTTGAAACGATTGAGTTTTTCATGAAAAGCACTCTCTTTCGTTTTATCTTTTGTCAAATTTAATGTTTTGATTTTTTCAAGTTTTAAATCCACCTTTTTAATCAGTTGACTGGCTTCTTTTTGGACGATTGAAAGCTGTGCCTCAAGGTCGGTTAAAGCCTCTTTGTCTTTAGACCAATTAGCTAAGTAAGCAAAAGAGTATTCACTGGTATCAATACCGTAATGATTTGAAACGACAAAAGCGACAGATTCAGCTTGAAGCTCTTTAGTGCTTCGTGTGAGTTTCTCACCTGCTTCTGCCACTATCTTATTATTGTGCAATTCAGAATGTGCCATTTCATGAATTATGGTTTTAATCGTCTGTGCTTTTGTCATACCTCGCTTGATAGCAATTTCATTGGTTTCACGGTTATAAAAGCCTCTGGCTCCTGAATCAATCTCTTGGAAGTGCATAGCCACTTTGTTATCATCAGAAACACTTTTAAGTGCACGATAAAGTGTTTCATAATCAAAGCTTTTACCTTCGTCCGTGAGTTCGTAAACAGCTTGTGGAATCTCCTTTCCTTGGGTTTGACTGACATCAAAGACAGGTACTAATTTAAAACCAATTCCTTTCTCAATCTCCCCATTTTCATTAACCTTGTATTGACCGTTATTATCCCTTAGTTTAAATTCATAAGGAGCAAAAATCCAAAGAGCTTTTTGACCTTTTTTTACACTACGCTCAAAGTCGGATTGCCACTTTTTAAAAGAAGCAACCATAGAAACTTCTGAATTTTGGCTTAATAACAACATCACATTATTAGCTGAATATGAGGGAAGTTTACTAATTGCTTCCAGATAATTTTTGTATTGATCGGAATTAAAGTAATCTTTAATTCCCTCTTTCATAATTTTAGAAAGTCCTTTAGTATCTTTTGCCTGAATCAACTCAGAAAGAGTTGGCGACTGTGTTGGCTGGTCAGTAGTCAATTCCTTAGAAAGAGGGTTAGGTTCAAGTGGGTTCGTCCCCATCGCAACTTCTTGAGAGTCTGTCAAACCATCTCCATCCGTATCTGAGTTATAGGGATTTGTACCAATTGACTTTTCAAGTTCATCAGTTAGACCATCTCCGTCAGAATCTCTAGTACGTTCAAGATTCCTTTCTTCCTGAAGATTCTCTTGTTCTGTACTATCTAGTTTATCAGCTAGAAACTCTGATTGATACAGTTCTTCTAAGCTAACTGAAGGAGCCTGAAATTCCTTATGACTATTTTCTTCTGGCATCTTTTTTTCTCCTGCTTTTTCTTTCTGTAAATACTCGTTCCAGTCCATTTTCTTAACTCCATCACTTTTTGGAGCAAGATCGATTTGAAAAGGAATGTTATCTTCTTTCAGTTTTTCAATAAACTTCAGCGCTTCTTTATCATTATCAACCGCTATTGTGATTAAGTCATCTGTAATAAGTTTTGTTGTCTTATTTAAGCTATCTAATGCCTTCAAAATAGACGTATAAGAGTTTACCTGGGAAAACTTACCATCCGTCAATAAATCTGCTGTATAGCGACTGATTACCCCCTTTTTCAAGCCATCCATAGAAACTAATCGGACATCTTGTAAGGTGTCTTTTTTCAATTCATAATAACTCATCAAATCGATAGGTGCCTCAAAAAATACCAGTCGTTTTGGAGTTCCTATATCAAAAGAAAAACCAGCTAACCCGTCTGAATGGTTCATAATTTGTTTCAAACGACCACGCTCAGGATATTGAACTCGATTTTCTACGATTCCTTGTAAACTAGCACCAACCAGCTTCCCGTCTAAATCTTTGTATTTAAAGACAATAACAGGCTCAAAGTAATCCCCTTTCTTCCGAGTGGCTTCTGCTAAGTTTCCACTTGCTAAGAAAGTGTTAATTGTGTCATCTGCTAATCCTCTTTCTTCTTTGAGATAGTTTCTACCGAGTTCAAAATCAGGGTGTTCATACGGTTGAAGAACATAACTAAACGGTTCTTGTTTGACTGGTTCTATCATTTCATTTTCTACTTGAGAAAATGTTCCTTCCTGAAGGAAACGAACGGCTTCTTTAAAAGATACATCCTTAACAGATTGAACCAGTTGAATAACATCTCCACCAACATCACGACTGAACCAATGGAAACGGTTTGTATTAGTAAGGATTTTCAAAGAATCGTGTTCAGTCCAATAATAGGTGTGACCAGACTGGCGCTTAAGTTCCATTCCCAAAGATTCAGCTACATCAATCATGGAAAGTTGTTTCAATTCATCAATATTTACTGCCATAAGGTTATCCCTCCTAGTTAAAGTAAGCCTCTGGTTTTTCCTGCAAGAGATGGAAAAGTTCAGGAGTCAGCGCTAAAGATTCTGCTCTAATAGATGGCTTATGGCGTCGATAAGCAAATAGATACCCTCTTAGAGATTTAAAATCAGGATAAGTCAGCTCTTTCATCACTTCCACTGCTAACTGAGTTCTAATCTCTGCAGATGAGGTTTCTTCTGTAATGGTTTTAGTAAGTACCAATTTCTTAATAGCATCTGCTAAGACATGAATTGGATAGAGGGCTTCTATCCCCTCAAAACAGCCGATACCATAGAGTTCTGGAGTTAATAAGGTTGTTTCTGTCATCATACTTTTTCTCCTCAATAAGAAAAGCGCTTGTAAATCTTACAAGTGCTTTGATTGTGTATTATCTTTATGTTGGTTTTGATTTTTAGTTGGTTGCGTTTGTGTTTTACGAATATCATAGAGAATGTGATTCCCTCGACGTTCATAGGTTTGGGTGAAGGCATTAGAGTTATCAAACATCAAGACATTGTCCGCAACCTCAGCAATCACCTTGAGATTCTCTTTTGAGCGGTCATAACGCTTACGAATAAGGTCTTCATCAACGCCGTGACCTCCCTTTTTAACTCTATCTGCCACCCGATCAATAGCTGTTTCTGGACTATCTAAAGTAACATATAAAACAGTAACTTCGTATCCTTTGGCATGTGCCTTATCTATCAAGTTTAAGAATGGCTTGCCCGTTCCTGCTAGAGTGGTTTCTTGATGAATAGATTCACCTTTTTCCAGAGCCTGTTTCAAATCTTTCAGAACTGCCCTCATTGCTTTCACATTATCTGCAGGGCTACGCCAGTCACCACCGTTTGCTTTGAGCCATTCGTCCGCATTGATTCGCCTTGTCCCTTCAAAAAGCCAGGGTTGCGAGCTGTAAAGTGTACTTTTGCCAGCGCCGTTGACGCCAGCTACAATAATATAGCGTGGTCTCATACCTATCTCACAAAATCAGGGCGGGCAATTACTTCACGTTGATGAGCTTGCATACTGTAGTCATACATAGCTTTATAGAAGGCTTGTTTTTCTGGGTCTGTCTCCTGGATAAACAACTGATACAAGTCAGCCGTTTCAAGGCTTCTTACCATTTCAAAAAATTGATTCAGTTCATTTGCCATGAAGCAAGTCCTCACTTTCTTTTAGATAAGTCTATTATACCACATTAAGCCACATTCTCCTCAATCTGAAGGTCAACAAATTCTGTCTGATCCACATTTTCATACCAATCATCTGTCCCATCCATACGGCGCTCATAGGTGTACCAGTTGTCATCTTGAGGACTATTCGATAAGAATTGAGCGTTTTTATGATCTTTAACGTAGAACTTCTTATCTTTCAAAACGTTTTGTTTGGATAGAAACAGTAAGGCTTCATCTACACCAATACGAGCTACCTCATCAGGGGTCATGAGTTCACGTTGTTGAGTTTGTTCGCTGAAGGAACTGGAGCGATTTCTTCCTCGTGACTCAGAATATTGTTTTTGATTGATCGTCTGTTTTCCTGCACGCGTTGAATAGTAATTCATGGTATCCTTATCATTTGTTCCCAAGAACAGGTGACAAGCACAGTTATTAAAAATAGTTTCCCAATCCTTATTATAAAGCGATTTAAGCTGATTGATTGCTTGAATAATAATTTTGATTGAAATTTCACGGCTACGAACTGACGCCAAAACTTCGTTAAAGTTAGGAATTTTCCCGATATTCGCAAACTCATCAATAATGACTTGCACGTGCAAAAGGTCAGTTGCAGATAAACCTGGACGTTCCCCTTGAAGAATAGCGTCCGCACCGTGGGTCAATTCTTCAAAGATTGTCGCAAATAAAAGAGAAGCCAAGAAGTTAAAGGACTTATTAGTTTCAGGAATGGCAATAAAGACCGCCGTCTTTTCAATATTCCAGCGGTCAATATCCATTGTGTCTTCTGCAATCATTTTGGCCACGTCCGTATGGTCAAAAATAGAATAACGAGTCGCCACCTGAGTAGTGACCCCCATACGTGTCTCTGCTTCAAAATTAGAGTTAAATAAGGCCCATTGCTTGTAAGCATAGTTGCCTGGTAAACGCTCCTCTAATTCTTCAAACATTTGTTCAACAGGGCTAGGCTGCTCTTCGTTTGTTCGTCTAATATTTCTCATCATATCCGCTACCATAGACAGATTAGGGGTGTAATCATCTAGTTGACTATCAAAATACAGATAACCAATCAAAGCACGAGTCAATAAGAGTTCAGCAGTCAACCAAAAGTTTTCTCCCTGATTATCTGTTTTCTTTGTCCCGTCAACAATGGCTTCAGTCACACGATCAATATCTAACTCCGATTTCATGTAGTTAAAGATGTTAAAGGTATTGGAATTAGCCAGGTGAACTAAGTCAAAAACTTTAATTTTATAACCATTTTTAGCTAACAGACTTCCGACTTCATGAACAAGCAAGCCCTTGGGATCTGTAACAATATAACTGCCGTTCATCTGCATAAGATTAGGTTTCACATAATTTTGTGTTTTCCCGTCTCCAGGAAGCCCCACAACCAGCGTATTTTTATTCAGTTGTTTATCATATGGTAAAAGTTTATTAAATAGGCCAACAAATCCATTCTTTGTAAGAATCATATTGTTCTCAAATACTTTATCTCTGAATGTAGCAATCTCTTTTACCGTCGCAAACCGAGCTGATCCTCTTTCTTCTCCGTGACGATACACCCCATTATCACCCACTCGTAGGTAGATGAAAAAAGGAAGTACAAAACCAAGCGCCCCACCAATAAGTGAGAATTGATTAAACTGAAGGTCTAACCAATTTTTGGTCTCTAGATGATTGATAACCCATGCATATTTAGAAAACGGATTGAGGGGGTCGGTTACCCCTGGAGCTGACTGATAAAGTTTGACCAGCCAATGAAAACCATAAAAGAAGAGCAAGCCTAAAATGATATAAGGTAATAAATGCTTTCTTTTCCGTGGCATATCATTTCACACTTCCTTTCTTTTTACCTTTTCCTTTAAGCGGTGTTCCAATACCTCCATATTTGACGTGTTCTTTAAAGTACGCTATTTTTTCTGCAACTGTCCGAGTAGGAAATTTTTTCCCTAACTTTTCAGCAGCCTTTTGTGGATTTGAAGTCAATTCTTTGATTACTTTATCTACTGTTCCTTCAACCAAAATCTTATTTTTAACGTCAAATAATAAGGTTGTCGTCCCTTTTTCTGCCCCTGCTTTGGTAGTAAATCCAATGCCCTTTTCATTAAGATATTCTTTCAGTTTTCCTATATGAATATCTTTATTTTCCAGTATCAGCATATCTTTATTAGTGTTAGTAGCCATGAACTGATTATAGTTCGTCTCACCAATAAAATTTTGATTATTTTTGTTGTATTCATGTTTTTCATGAGCATATTGAATTATAGCCCAAAGGGCTTTTAAAATAGTTTCTCCTGTCACTTTAGAAGTATTAGACAGTTGAAAAACAACTCTATCCTGTTCCATTCAGTCTCCTTTCCGTAAATTAGTTTCATTCATTTTAAAAAGCAGCTCTTCATTAAGAACTGCTAGCTGCTTTTATCATTCCATTTTGCTCTTTCTTCAACAATCTTATCTAGCGAGATTCCCTTAAGAGAGACCTGGTCTCCAATTCCTTAGAAGTCTTTTGAGAAAACGTCAGCTCTTCTTGTAAATCTTCTGTTAATGTTGGAGAAACCGCCTTTGGCTTCAGCTGATTAAATCCCTTTTCAGTAAGCCCCTTTAAGTCTGTCACTTTCTTCTCTCCCCTTTAAGCCTCATCTTGGCCATGTTTCTTGCGCAACAACCAAGCACCAATCAAAAGGATAAATCCGCTGAGACTAGCTAGCAATCCTGACTCTTCTCCCGTTGATGGAAGTGTCTTCATTTCTCCTGAAGCAGTCTGAACAGAGATTGTTTTATCTGCATTAACTGTCCCTCCAACTTCTTCTGGACTGACTGTAGCTCTGGAACCGTCCGCATAAGCTACAACAACTTGACTGTTTTGTGTTGAGATAATTTGATAACCAGTATTAGTGTAAACTGGAGCAACTGGAGTCACGTTTTGAACAATTTGACCTGTCACTTGTGAAGTTGTACCAACTTGACTAGCCCCTGCATTGATAGCCGTTTGTGCTGATACGTTAGGGTTATTAGTTGGTACATCAACACTTGGTGTTAAGGTTGTTTTTCCTCCATCAACCGTTGGGACAGTCACAGTATTATTATCTGTAGCTGTTGTGTCTTGCTTATCTGTCGTATCGGTTTGGCTTGGCTGATCAGATGGTTTTTGTGTGGTATCTTCAGATGGTGATGTTGTTGCGTCTTGCTTATCTGTACTAGGTTCTACAGTTGAAGAAGAATCCTTTGGTAATACCGCATCATCTTTACTTGGTTCTGTAGTACTTGGAGTTGTTGGGTCTGTACTAGCTGACGTATCAGGTATAGAGGGTGTTACATTCGGCGTTGCTGTATTGTCAACGGGTGGGATGATAGGTGTAGGATTAGTCTCTGAAGGAGTTGATGAAGGCTGCGTAGGTGTGACAACAACACTGGCTGTTGAATCAACGGGAACTGTACTTTCGTCCGCAAAGGCAGCCACTTGACTAAGAACCAAGCTAGATAGTGTAATAAGTGCAATAAATGATGTTTTTTTCATGATAATTTTTCCTTTTCTATTAGTTATTTGGATATTTTTGAGTTTTCGGTTGTGTAGTTATAAGATAACCATAAGGAGCTTTAACAGATTTTTTAAGGGAATAGGTCAAGCGAATATTTGCCCGATTCTCCTTGTTATCTTTAACAACTAACACATAGGTAACGGTATAGCTATTACCTTTTTTAGTGATACCTTCCAGAATCACCGATTGGAGGGTACCTTCTGAAACGTTAATAGTTTCTTTCAAATCTTCTGTAACAAAATCGCTAACAGCTTTTCTAGTATTCGCATAGTAACTAGGTATGAAATAACGGTCAAATACATCAATAGCGGTTTTTTCCTTCTCAAAAGCTTGAAGCATTTTCACCTGCTTAGTTAGAGATTGATTCATCGTCTTTAAGCTAGTTATCTGACTAAAGGACAGACTGGCAAAGATTAAGCTAACAATTGCAACAAGCAAACTCAACATGACAAGCAGTGACCGTTTTTGTCTTGTTGAACCAGGTGAGGAAGATAGTTGGTGCTGAGAGGGCGATTCTGAGGCATTTTTAAGCGATTTTCCTGAAGTCTTAGTTAATGTACTCAGAGGATTTGTTTTGCTAGGACGCTTGAAACCAAAGTCCTTCAGCAAGTCATCAATTATTCCATCGTATGGTAGGTTAAACTCAAGATTTTCCATCACTGAATCATCACGGTCTAGATGTTCAATCAAATAGCTTTCCGTTTCACCTAATGCTTTACAGCGTTTCTCTCTGATTTCCAATTGATTGAGCAACTCGTCACGATTGGTTACCAGTTGGCTATGTAAGGTGTTGACATCTATGATTTTAAAAGTCATCTATCTTCACCTCCTAGTATGAGGAAGAAGGTTCTGAAGACGTTTCAGACGCCTTTTTAAGTGATTTAATTTCATCTGCAAACAGTTCCAAGTCATCCAAATCCAGATCACGTTCCGCAAGAAGTGCCAGAGTACGTTCCGTCTTGAGGTTTTTCACTTCGTCTTTTAGTTTAGCTACTCGCTTGGCATAGAAGTTTTTCTTTTCTTCCGCTTTCTGCAGTGCTTCTTCTTTTTCAGCCAAACGGTCTTTAAGGTTTTTTTGTGCCATTTTATAATCTCCTTTATTTTGTTTCTGAATTACTTTCTGATGGAGGTGTTGCATCATCAGAAGTCTTTTGAGTATTGACGCTTGCATAGTCATTACTGTTATTAGCATCCACTAAAATAATACTTTCCATACGGTTTACTAAAAATTTGTTCTTCATTTTAGAAAAACTCAATCGTAAAGTAGCTGTATTGGTAGTGTTTTGAGACTGTGAGTAGTCGTTTTTCTTGGCCAAAAGCGTATTGGTATAAGTCACGCTAACCAGCGCTACATTCTCTTTTGTATCCAAGTAAATCTTAGAGCTTCGATACTCAAAGTCCACCACATAACCCTTATAGGTTTGTGTAGTTGGTTCGTTCTCTAAAGAAACCGCCTGATTATACATTGCGTCTGTCATGTATTCTTTGTAACGATTGCGATTTTCTCCCAGGTCTTTCTTAGTATAGTAAACCATCAGAAAATCCTCTACATAATTTTGTGTTAATGAACCGTCTTGTGTTTTACTATTCTTAGTTGTAGTTGATTTCTTGGTTATAGTCTTTGGAGAACTTTGAGATTGTCCCCTTGCTCCAAAACCAAAACCAATCAAGAAAATCAACACAATTCCCAGAACAGTAGCTAAAATTTTGAAAAATTTTACTTTTTGAATATCTAACATGATTGAAAAGCGGTAGATTTTCGACTACCGCTGCTCCTTTCTATTTATTTTGGTGTTGCAAAAGTATAGTACGCCTGATTTGATAGAACACGATAATGAACTTTGTCTTGGACTCCCAAATAATTACATTCTGAAATTAAGAAGGTTCCGTCATGATTGACAGCCTCAACAAAAGCTACGTGCCCATAAGCCACTGTAGTGAAGTCAAATCCACCAGCTGTCGAACAAACAGCTCCAGGGGTAGGAGTTGTACTGAATCTCCAGCCTTTAGCAACTAAATTCCTCACCCAATCTTGACCATTGCCGTTATTACTTGAAAGGGCATTGCCAACCGTTCCTGTTTCCACGAGTCGGTTCGCCACATACCAAGTACATTGACCAACTGGGTAGTTATTGCCTGGCTGTGTCGTCATTGAAGTCGTTGAAGGCTTCCCAAAAGCCAATTTACTTTCCCAACCGCTTGGGAAATTCCAAGAAGAGGCCTCTGTTCCACTTCCTTTGATGGTTTGCTTGAAATACGTCAGCATTTGTTTCGCATTATTTTGACGTTGGGCAAGCTTATCTCCAGCATTCCCCTCCCATTGGCTTAAAAAACGTGTGGTTAAAGTATTGACATTTTCGCTGCTTGTCAAAATAGATTTCAAAATGCGGATATAATAAGGATTATCTCCCTCTAGCATGAAGTCAATCTGCAGCTCTAGGTCATACCACTTCTTTCCTTTTGTCTTTGCATAGTTTCTAAGAAGTGTATTTCTAATTGCTCCATCGGATGTGTCCGTCCACATGCCAAGTCCTAAGCCACGGTGAATAACTAGAGGGCCAACACTGGCTCCTTGAGCAAAGCCCATATTGAGCCAATTTTCATCATCCCAAGACTGTTCGGTTGCCCCGACTGGCGGACTTAAATAATCGCTTTCTGCTCGTTTAGCCTTAATGCTGCTCTCAGTCGCAAAATTTCCTAACATTGCCGCAATCCCATTATCCGTCGCATTCGGAATTTTCTTTTTAATGAAATCCCGTACAGCTCTAGAACGTTGGGCTAAATCTCCAGACAAATTCAAATCTGTTAAAACAGAAGTCGTTTGTGTATAGTTCACTAGTTGGAAGTAAAAACCGACGTTTACATACGTCCATTTAGCTTTTTGCTTTTTCGTCGCCTTTTCTTCTTGTTTCTGGTAATAAACTTCCTGACCAGTGCTGCTCTTAACAGTTCCAATAAACGTACCTTGTTCAACGGTATCTCCTGTCTTGAAACGGATACCTGATACGTCTTTGTAAGTGAATTTAGATTCCTTGGTTTCAATCGTAACGTCAGTACCCGAAACTTTAACAGTCCCAGACATGACTGCCAAAAGCTGCTGACCAGCATTAGCCTGAAGGACGGATCCCTGGTAGATCTTGCTTTTACTAATATAGCCAAAACGTTTGACAATACGTAAAGGGCTATTATAATGTGCCTTATCTTTATCCGTATAGAATGGATTGTCTAATTCTTGTAGATAAGTATAATAGCCATCTGTTTGGGCGCTTTCCAATATCTCTTCATAATCTTCACGGTCATCTTTTGATAAGATAGTCCAAGCAATTTTTGACTTCTTACTATACAGGTCTTTCATTGTTTTAAGATGATCTGTATCCTGATTCAGACCATTCCAAAGACTAGTTAAGGCATTCTCATAGGTTTTGTTATGGTCTGCTCCAGCTTGATTAGAGTTAATACCATCATCCCATTTTTCTTTCAAATCATAATCACCATAACGATAATTCATGTAAGTCATAACTGAATCAATATCTGACCAATAATCAACCTTAGAATTTGAGTTTTCTCTATCCAAGTGTGAAAAATAAAGCCAAGCTTGGTTGAGTTTGAACTCATCTTGAGAAACTGTAGAGCTTCCCCCTAAAACACCGACAAGGGCAATGATGACCGCCACTAAGAACATGATAATATAACTCTTAGCAGATAAGGGATTATGTAAAACCGTACGAAGAGGCTTAGTTAGTAAGTCAATCCCTCGACCCGCTCCACGTGTCACTTTACCAGTCTTAGAGGCTTTAAATCTGACTGTAAAGTTACGATAACGTTTAGCCAATTTACCTTGCCAGCTTTCCTGAAATGGTGTCCTTGTAAAACCTCGACCTCGGACAAAATTATAGCCTCGATTAGTAAGGCCATAGCTTTTCTGTATCGTCCACTTTCCTAAATTTCCACCTGCTTTAACCGCACTTTTGGTACTATCTTTTTGATAATGAAAGTTACGAATTTTTCGTCTGCCCTCTGCCACTGCTCCTAGGGTTTCATCTTGAGAAGCAGCATTCTCAAGGTTTGAACGAACAAGTTGTTTAGACGCCCGATAAGTCCCATGTCGAAACTTTTGTCCTACTGTCCCACTTGATTTTTCCGCTGTTTTGACATAAACCTTTTTAGCAATCCGTTTATCCTGCTTAACACGCTTCCAAGCTTTTTTATCTTTGGGAGAGACTTTCAAACCGTAATGTTGCTTGCGTTTTTTGACTAATTTATAGAATTTCTTTTCCGCTTTTTGAGTCTCTTTAGCCTCCTTATAGGCGTCCTTCATAGCAAACTTAGCTTCTTTAGCATTATAAGTATTTAATGCCTCTTGGGTAGCTTCCTTGACAGCCTGACGACGTTCTCGAAAGCCACGTGTTTTTTTATGTTCCGTCAATCTGCCACCTCACTTTTCTAAGCGTCTGTAGCAATTAAATTGAAAAGTTTTGTTCCTCTTGGAATAGGATTTTCAAATGGTACAACTGTTGATCCAGCCACAATTAAACCTGTCCCCTTAGCCTTTGGTTTAGCTACATAGCGTAAAAGAGCAGGTGTTAAGTGAATGGTGTCAGCCAGAACTTTCAAATCTGTTGGCTTTTGCTTCAACAGAATAATAAATTCACTATTTGAAAGCAGCTTACGACCTTCTTCACGTGACATAAGAGTCTCTACATTTTGAGTGATCCCTGTTGGGATTGCTCCATACTTGCGGACACGTGAGTATAATTCTGTAAAGAACTGCGCCTGATTATCTGTAGTAAACTGCAGCTGCATTTCATCAAAATAAATATGTGTCGTAAGTTTTCCCTGGTTATTGACTACCTGGTTCCAGATATAGTCTTGGATAACCATGAGGGCAAATGGTTTGAGTTTTCCAGAGAGTTTCTTCAGGTTAAAAATAACGAAGCGACTCTCCATATCAACGTTTGTCTCATACGAGAAGACATCCTGAGATCCCGTTGCATAGGATTCTGATTTAAGCGCAAGATTTTGTGCTTCTTGCTCAGGCTGTTGCTTCAAGATAACATGCCAATCTTTAAGCGTTGGCGTTCTGTCTGTAATTTTCTCATAACAAAGATGAGTAACACGGTCAATAATAGAGAACTCCTCGTCTGTAACTTCTGTCAAGATGTTTTCAAACAATCCCATAATCAAGTTAGATTTTTGACCGATTGGGTCTGTATCATCTGAGGATAAACTATCTTCATCTGGTAAGTCCATGAGGTTCAAGTGAGTGTTTGACCCTACATAAATATCAATGAGTTGGGCACCAAATTCACGACCAATATCAGAGTATTCATCTTCTGGGTCAACAATAATTACACGGTCTTCAGGATATTTTAAAATAGTTGGAATAATCTCACCTGCTTTAACCGTAACAGACTTACCAGAACCAGAAGATCCCAACACAACGCCAGAGCCTGTATTAAGGTCTCGCTTACGGTCAACTGTAATAATATTATTGGATAGTTGATTTTGACCATAATATATCGCCCTTTTTGATGTAGATTGTAAATCTACATTGGTAAAAGGTACTTGGGTTGCGATATTTGAAGTGGTCATATCACGCATAAGGGACTTTTTCACGTCTAAAAAACAACGTCCGATAGGTAAGACCGTGTTTAAAGCCTCTTCTTGATGATAATAAATATCTTCAAAATCTACCACATGTTTACGACCAGCTGTTTTGACACGGTTACTATATTCATTTAGTTGTTCTAAGCTGTCCGCTTTAAAAAAGACACAAATCACTCCTGAAAAGATTTTCTGATTATTATCTTGTACTTCTTTACGCCAACGCTTAGCTGCTTCATTGGTTTCACTGGCAACTCCACCGATAGCAAAATCTTCAGGAATCCCTTCCGAGAAACCTCGGCGCATTGATTTAATCATATCCAGCTTGACATTGCTTTCTGCTGTGTTAATGTCTTTCACTGCTTCACCAATATCATAAGGCTTAGCATTGATAGAGATGGCCAGTTCAATTCCTGTATCTGTTAAAGATTTAACGATTCCATCATTAAGGAATGAGGGATATTGACGGATAAACATAATTTTGGCAAACTTATCATCAATCATCATATAGTTTTCAAAAAATCGAATCCGATTAGGGGCTACAAAGGACTTTGTCTTCAATCCTGAAATGACCAAATCTTGATAATCCAAGTTGAGATAAGGATTCCCACGAAGCAGATCAGAAAAGATATTGAGGCGTTCGCTGCCCGTCTGTGCAGTTAGTGTAACCTCAACCCCTTGAAATTGGTTACGCAAATTCGTCTCCACATCTTTCAGTTGACGCTTAGCCATTTTACGGTCAAAGGCTGACGTTGTGACGGTAATAAATTTTTCTACTGTAAAATTATTTTGGTCATAAGCAAAGCGGTGCTCAATCAAATCATTATATTCTTCTCTGTAGTCGTCATAACCATCTCCTTCGGCGTCATAGGTGATATTGGTTAATAGGTTACTATCGACCTGACGGTTGATGATAAGAAGTTGATAGCCATTATCTGAGTTGAGACTGTTCAAAGCTCCAGCGTAAAAATCAACAATATCAACCTTTTCTTCCTCACCTGCAGTGATGTAATTCACATCACCGAGCCGAAAAGTCTGGGAATATTCACTCCCATCAATATACATAAGCCCATCCTCAAAGAGTAGCTCATAATCAATTGTATTTTGTGTTGAGGGCTTCATTGTTCGTTTGAGACGCTTCCCCCTCTCCTGTTGGGATGGGGTCAAACTCGTTGACCCCTTTTTCTTGAGAAATGGTAAATTTACCATAAGGTTCCTCACTTTCAAATTCAGTTTGATAGGCTCTTTCTTGAATGGTTAGCCTAAAAGTCAACATATCTTTCAATCGTTCCTCTTGTTTTAGTCCAAAAATCATAAAGGGAATCAAAATAATAGGGAGGATAATATAATGCAAAATATCAGGTAAGCCTAATAAAATGATTCCTGCTGCTAGAATAGTCGCTAAAACAACACCTGTCAGCATGACTATATGGCGAAAAGTAAATCCGCCAATGATACTCCGTTCATAATCTTTGACTTCTTTCAAAAATTCACTGCCTAATTTATTCATACGGTCTCCTTTATCCAAAATGCAGGGAAATAAAAAAGTCAGAACTCCTGTCCTGACTAATAACTTAACCCATTACGTTTAATAAGCTCCTGGCTTTGCGGCTGCTTCCAATTAGAAGAAAAATAAAGACAATTCCTTTGGCAATAGAAGCGAAGGAAGCCACAAAATTTGCTAGAGCTCCGCTGCTACTTACTTTGAATAAATCATCCTGAACCACTAGGGGATAGATGGCACAAAGCACAATCAATACCAATCCTTGTAGCGCCACCGACGCAAAGGTCATAATGACATTTTTTGCAATGCCTCGAAAAGCGTCTGACATAAAGAAAGCCACGATAACAGGTGCAATAGCTTTGAGTAGATACATTTCAACAAAGCGTAACATAATAAGGATATTGACTGTAACTTTTGTAATAAATTCAGTACCCCATCCAACTACTCTAATAACAGTCTTAACAATGATATTTCCTTTAGTTGGTTCTACAAATTCATAGGTAATATTCTTGTTCGTTGCGACCAGATGAATAGTTGCGTTTGTCAACCATAGAATCGCATCAAAGATTTGGCTAGAATAGGTGATTAAAACAAAAGCAAAAAGGTATTTAATTCCAACCTCTAACCAGGTTCTTACAGTAATTCCTCCACCTGAAAGGCGTAAATGTTGGTAAAAAGAGAGCATTTCGAGCATAAAAAAGAAGGATAATAAAATATAACCTACAGCTAACAAAGACTGATTGATAGCCATTATCTGAGTATTTAGTGTTGGGTTATATTTACTGAGACTTGAGGTCAACTGATTGATAATATTCGTATCAATCATAAGCGACTCCTTAAAATGCAATAGCGTTGAGAGCTGCCACTATAGCTGTTGTCAGACTGCCTGAAATGATTGCCATAGCACCTCCCGAGATGATAGATTCCAATCCTTGATCTTGACGGGTAGTGTCACGGCTGCGACGACCGCCAAAGTAATCATAAGCTCCAGTCAAGCCCCATGTGAGACCTAAAACAGTGATAATCGCTCCAACAACAGTAATAATACGTACGATAGTGTCCATAATTTTTTCTCCTTTTGAGTATGAAAAAGACGCCTCTTAATAGCTGGGACGTCTAGTGTAAGTATAATTGTTAATCAGGGTTAATTGTAGCGCCAACAGCGCCAATAACCGCCAGCAAAAGCATGATAGAAACTTCAATCATACCTCCAGGGAAGAGGGTCATTCCCTCAGATGAAATAGTATTTGAGGCTAAATTCATGTTAAAGAACCATTTACCACATAAAGTCATTACATTTGCGATAGGAAGTTCAAGGTTAGGAAATGGAATTGTTATAAGCATACCTCCAAAACCAACAATCAGTAAAATAGCAAATTTACCGACTATCCAAGTGATAAAAACCCCAATAATCATTTTCAACAAGTTAATTGCAAAGAGAACAAGAAAGATAGGGCTGTAAAAAAGAACCTTAAATAACCCAACCAAGAAATCCCAAAAAGATGTACCCGTCCATGGATAAACTCGGTTCTGACGCTTTGCTTTTCTCCGCTGCTTGCGGAACTCTTTCAAATCTTTTCGCTTTTGTTCAGGACTAGTTTCTTGTTCATACTTACGAACTGCAGCATTGTACTGATCAACCAGCTGATCTAGCCTATCTTTGGGCTTTTCTTGAGTAGTTGCCAGCGATTCTTTTTGTTCAGTCATCTTCTCACCCCATTCCCTTTTCTTAATTTCATTATACCATGTTTTACCGATTTTTTTGGTATAATAATAATTCGTGTATTACCAACACCTCCTTCTAGTCGTTATTAGGCCTGTGATAGCCTTTACCAGTGAGCTGTAAGATTGTTTCTCTCTTGTGCTTAACTTTTCTAGCGATAAGAATATTTCTTCGTTTCACTGTTCTTATCTGTTTGTAAATTTCTGGGTAGAAAACAATCATTTCAGCTTCGGTTTCTTGACCTGCGACAATTGCCAGGCGTTTTCTTATCGCATACTTTGCTTTCAATTCAATAATTTCGCCTGAATCTAGTCGAGCTGTCACGTCGCCCTGACGTCCTAAAGTTTTTAAATCTGACACGGTCACTTCCGTGTCTTTTCGTGTTTTAATTCCATTCATTTTGATTTCTCCTTTGTGATATGGAAGGCTGAATTACGCAGCCATCTTGGGAGGGTATCTCACCTCCGCCGTGGTTTTTTACGCAAGGTTTATAGTCTAGCTCACCTCAAACTCCTTTGGCTTATAGCATTGATTGCTATGCTTTTACGTTCCTGTGGCAGGCACTAGATATGCATTTCTAGCTCCCGTTACACCGCCCCTGCTTCTTCTTTTTATACCAAGCCACACTAATCGGGACAGTCGTTCTATTCAGTTGTCAAAGAACTTTAAGTAGTTTAATGACTTGCTTGGGTCTAGATTCTAAAAAAGTATATGCAATCAGTTCCCTAGACTTCCCTCTTGAATCTACTACCTTTTTGTAATAGTCACTTTTTTAACCCATCTTGGATTGATGGCAAATGGGGATTGTGCACTTGGAAAATTCATACTGGCTCCAGTTGATAAGCAATTACCAACCAATTGTTGTAATTCTTCTAGGTTGCGTGTAACTGAAATCGTTTCTGTTGTTTTATCATAATACTCAATCAACATCTCTAGCTCTTCTGCTGGTTTTTGAGTTTCTCGCATTGCAGCCATTCCTTGTGATTCTCTATTATTTCCAAAAAGTGCCATTAGTTTATCCCCTCCCGTTTTCTTACAATGTTATTCCATTCTGCTAGTAGTCCATTAAAGACATATTCAGCAAGTTTCTCAGACGATCGGGCGAATCTCATATGTTCTAGGGCATACTGATAACGATCATCAAATTTCAGCAGAATAAATTCGCTCGTGGTTTTTGAGAAATTCTCCTTCAGCAGCTGGTCATGAACCAACTCCCAAATATACTCCTTATCGTACTTGGTTACTTTATCAACTTTTCGAGATAAGACCTCTTTTTCTTCCTGATAAGAGTTTTTAATCTGCCTCTCCTCATCCTCCTCTATAATAAAATCAGTATCACTATTATTAGTATCACTAATATCAGTATCATTAGGTTCTGATTTTCCGACTTCTTGAATTCGGTTTTTCAGAAGTCCGGACTTCTGATTTTCAGAGTTCCGGAAGTCGGAAAAATCGACTTCCGCTTGTACCAAGGGTTTAGCTGACGTTTCAGGTGATAAAATACCTAGATAAATTAGATTTGGTTTGTTCACGCCTTGACGAACTTCTTCCAACAGCTCATATTTTGCTAACTCTTTTTTGAGTTTAATTGCCTTATCTTTACCACAACCCATCATCTCTACAATTTCTTCAATGGTAAAGATAAAGTAAATATTTCCATCTTCATCTACCCAATTATTTTTAAGAGAAAGTTCAAAACGATCTTTGAGAATTGCATACAACAATTTTGAGTCAGCAGACATTTTCTTATAGCGTGGGGACTCAAAGAACTGTTTTGGCACTCGGAAGAATCTCTCACTATTATTGACCTGTTTTATTGATATTCTTTCCATGCCTATGCCTCTTTCAATCTAAAATCACCCTTTGAATTGAAACCAATCAATCCAAAAGATTCAAGTTCTTTAATACTTATCATTGTTTCTTGACGTGTTAAACCTGTTTCTTTCATCAGGAATGAAAGAATGGCTTCTCGTGTTTCTTTCTCTTTAGGCGACATATTAGCCCTCCTTAGGTATTTTGAGTAAAACAAAAGAGAACGTGAATTTACGTTCTCTTAACTTATTTTATTCAATTCTCCCAATTCGGGACACATACTTTAGCTTTTTCTTCGATAAAAGCCACAACTTCATCAATTCCAACACCCGTTGTATCAAAATGAATGGCGTCGGCTGCTGGTTTTAAAGGAGAAACCGCTCGGTGACTGTCTTTATAGTCCCGCTCTGCAATTTCTTTTTTCAGAGTTTCTAAGTTCGTCGGAATGCCTTTTTCACGATTTTCTTTATAACGGCGCTCAGCTCTTTCCTCAACTGAGGCTACGAGGAAAATTTTTAATTCTGCATGAGGCAATACAACCGTTCCAATATCACGGCCGTCCATAACGATACCGCCTTGAGCAGCAATTTCTCGCTGTAAATCAACCAACTTTTCTCGTACTTCTGGAATTGCAGACACCCAAGAGACATTGTTGGTCACTTCGTTTTCACGAATCGGATGCGTCACATCTACATCTCCGACAAAAACAAGCTGCTCCCCATTTTTATCACGCCCAAAACTAACTGGATAAGTGTCTAATAATGCGACAATTTCAGACCACTTTTCTGCCGATAAATCATTCTTTAAAGCTAAGTAAGTCGCCGCACGATACATAGCGCCTGTATCCAAGTAAGTGTAGTCGAAATCTTTCGCAATAATCTTGGCAACTGTTGACTTTCCGCTTGAAGCTGGACCATCAATGGCGATTTGAATTTGTTTCATTCTATACTCCTATCGAATTTTCACCACATCACCCGGATTGGCATACCAAGCACCTGTCGTCATGTGAGAAGGATTTAAACGCTCCAATTCAGCAATCGAAATCCCTGCACGCGCAGCAATAGCCGCCTCACCTTCTCCAGCTTGAACAGTAAGCGTTCCTTCAGATGATTGGGGTTGACTGCTATCACTTGTTGCCTTAGAAGACTCTGGAACGCTAGAACTTTCACTTGGTTTGCTGGTAGCCTTAGTATTATAAAAGCCCTCTGTTGCTGCTTTTTTGCTGCTTCCGCCAGTTGATAAATAAATCATCATACCTACAATTGTAATCACCATGATGAAAAAAATAACCGCTAAAATTGTCAACACACGATTGGCCACTACATCGCTCGTTTTTTTACTTCTCGTCAATTCTTTTTCTCCCTCGTCGTAAATATCTTCTTCCCATGGTTCCTTTGCCATGACTTCCTCCTTGTATTTTTTCCAAATTCCGATTACAATATGAATATGAAAGTTACACTCATTCCTGAACGGTGCATTGCTTGCGGGCTTTGCCAAACTTATTCTAACTTATTTGATTACCACGACAATGGCATTGTCAAATTTTATCAAGATGATGAATTGCTAGAAAAGGAAGTTCCTGAAACAGCTGATGTTATCGAAGCCATCAAAAACTGTCCTACAAAAGCTCTTAAGAAAGAGTAGTTTTTTTAGGATGAGCATAATAGGTTTCAAAATAGTCTACGTGGGTTAAGTTGTCCATTAGTTCAACTTCCCCTTTAAAATGGTCATTCAAAGCCAAAGCATTTACAAAATACTTCTTAGGCCACTTACGCATACAAAACGTACGGCCTTTTTCTTTGCCATCAAATAAAAGAGTAATAGAAGTTTTTGTCACTTCCACTTTACGAATTGTTGAAATTTCAATCTTTGAAGGTGTGAATGGATTTGCCGTAGTAATTCTCAAAATCCCGTCATCGTATATAGTGAAATATCTATGTACGCCAATCCCTAACAAAACCATAAAGAGAAAGAAAGAGAAAAGAACTAAAAACGGAACTTCTGAACTCTCAAATAAAAATGCAAAACCTATAAAAATCGGAATGACCGATAAAGACCAATAAATGATTAGAAGAGAAAGATCTGGCTGCCAATGATAACGCAATTGACCAAAAATCTTTATCATATCTACACCTCCTCTTATATAGTTTATCATAAAAAAAAGAAAAATGGGAGTGAGATTAGACAACAAAAGAAAAAATTAAGGAAGTGAAAGAATACTAGCTCTAATCCCTTATTAAATTAGTCGAAAATGGCAGATGTGATAGAGATAATCGCCTCAACGAAAATGCAAATAGCTCAAATTCCACTTTCTCAAGATTCAGCCGATAGAGTGAAATATTACATTTTCATCTTCAACAAATTTCCAATATTTTGGGCTGTTCGGATGAGACTTTCTTCTGCCTTGGCTAGAGTAATAGCTAGAGGTTCAACTTGAGAAATGATCGGAAAAGCAGCTTGAATATTTTCTACTGGAAAATCAGGTAAGTTATCACTTAAACTACCACAAATAGCAATCACAGGAATATTACTAGGCGTTCTTTTGGCTACTCCAATCGGAGCTTTGCCTGCCAGACTTTGTTGATCCATTCGTCCTTCACCCACGATGACTAAATCAGCTTTTTTGACATGATTATCAAAATCAAGCAAATCAAGACAAGTATCAATTCCTGAAACAATTTTTCCATGTGCAAATGTTACCAGACCAGCTGCCATACCTCCTCCAGCACCTGCACCAGTCAGTGAAAAAATTGCTGGATTAGCCTGTTTATAAAATGTTGCCATTGCCTGATCCACTTGAGAAAATAGCAGAGCGGATAAGCCTTTTTGTCCTCCAAAGACGTATGTGGCGCCGTTTTCACCACAGAGAGGATTCGTGACATCTGTCAAAATCTGAATGTCCAGATTTTCCAAAATTGCAGGAACATTATCAGCTGAAATGCGAGCCACACGCCCCAACGATGCACCTTTTGCTTGAAGCAAATGATTGTCTTTATCGAAAAATTCATAACCCAGTCCAACTGCCATTCCAATCCCACCATCATTGGTAGCAGAGCCCCCTACACCAATATAAATTTGCCTCACACCTTCCTTGGCTAGATACAAAATTAACTCTCCCAATCCCCTGGTATCAAGAGTCAGAGGATTTCTTTTTTCTGGTGAAATAGAGGCTAAACCAACCAAATCAGCCATTTCAAAGAGAGCTATATCTCCTTTGCGAGCATATTTCATCGAAACAGGTTCTCCGAAAGGCCCAGTTACGATGTGAGTATAAGTGTCTAACTGCAAGGCTGCGATCAAAGCTGTCATCGTTCCTTCACCACCATCTCCAATGGGTAGCAAGTCAAATGTCGCTTCAGGGAGTGCCTTGGAAAATCCTGCTTTTATAGCCTCTGCAACACTTTGGGCTGATAAACTTTCTTTAAAAGAATCTGGTGCAATTAAAATATGCATGACTTAGTCCTCACTTTCTATCTCTTCCAAAAGTTTTATGACTTGATACAAGTCCGTTCGATTGATTTGATACGGCGCTTGTTCTCTCACAAGAGGCTTGGCGTTAAAAGCAATCCCGATTCTTGCCGTCAATATCATTGGGAGGTCATTGGCACCGTCTCCTACAGCAATGGTTTGAGCAAGAGTCAAATTGTTTTCCTCCGCCCATTGTCTTAGCATTGCTTTTTTGACTTCTTTTGTGACAATTGTTCCTAAAACTCTGCCGGTTAGCTTACCGTCTTTCACTTCTAAACGATTAGCTTTTACGTAATCTACATTCAATTTCGCGGCTAATTCGTCTACCATCTCATGAAAGCCACCTGATACAACGCCAACCTTGTATCCACGCTGATGCATGTCTTCTATCAACTGTTGAGCTCCTTTTGTAAAATGAATTTGCTTAGAAACTCGTTTAAAAATTGTTTCAGGAAGTCCTTTGAGCAAGGCCACGCGTTCTATCAGAGCTGTCTCAAAATCATATTCCCCTTGCATAGCCCGTTCTGTAATGGCTGCGACTTGCTCACCAACTCCTGCTGCAGCACCTAGCAAATCAATTCCTTCTTCTCTAATCAAGGTACTGTCAACATCCAGTACCAATAGCCCTCTTGTTTTCACATCATCACCCCATATATTGCTTGTATTATATAAAAAATTGATTAACAAAACAAGTTGCAATAGAAAGAAAAAAGCCTCGTTTGCTGTACAAACAAGAGCTTCTTTACTTTATTCAATACCAATTTCAGTACGTACAATATCTGCAATTGTATCAACGTAATAGTCTACTTCTTCGTGGCTTGGTGCTTCTGCCATGACTCGTAAAAGTGGTTCTGTTCCGCTTGGACGAACAAGAATACGACCATTGCCAGCCATTTCCGCTTCCATTTTTTCAATCACCGCTTTAATAGCAGGTACTTCCATAGCCTTGTGCTTCATGCTGTTTTCAACACGGATATTGACCAATTTTTGTGGATAAATCGTTACTTCTGACGCTAATTCAGACAAAGGTTTACCTGTTTCTTTCATCACTTTTGTCAATTGAACGGCTGTTAGCTGACCGTCACCCGTCGTATTATAATCCATGATGATTACGTGACCAGATTGCTCACCGCCCAAATTGTAACCAGATTTGCGCATTTCTTCTACAACATAGCGGTCACCAACAGCTGTAATCACCTTGTTAATGCCTTCACGATCCAAAGCTTTATGGAAACCAAGATTTGACATAACAGTTGTTACAATTGTATTTTGAGCAAGCAAACCTTTTTCAGAGAGGTATTTCCCGATGATATACATAACTTTATCACCATCGACAATCTCACCATTCTCATCAACTGCAATCAAGCGATCGCTATCTCCGTCAAATGCCAGACCAAGTGCTGATCCTGATTCACGGACTGTTTCTTGCAATTTTTCAGGATGTGTAGAGCCAACATTCAAGTTGATATTTAACCCATCTGGATTTTCCCCAATGACTGTTAATCTAGCTCCCAAATCTGCAAATACTTGGCGAGCACTGGTTGAAGCAGCACCATTTGCTGTATCAAGAGCAACTTTCATTCCGTCTAAATCAAGACCAGTAGATACGAGATATTGTTGATATTTGCGCAATCCTTCTGGATAATCCATAAGAGTTCCTAACCCTTCCGCACTTGGACGCGGTAAATCGTCTTCTTTAGCATCAAGTAGAGCTTCAATTTCTAATTCACGTTCATCGTCCAATTTATAGCCATCGCCACCAAAGAATTTAATACCGTTGTCAAGCGCTGGATTGTGGCTAGCTGAAATCATGACACCAGCACTTGCTTTCTCAGATTTCACCAGATAAGCCACACCTGGTGTGGCGATAACCCCAAGCTTGTAAACACGGATTCCAACCGATAAAAGTCCTGCTATTAATGCACTTTCCAGCATTTCTCCTGAAATACGTGTGTCACGTCCTACAAAGACGCGCGGCACATCTTTCTCATGTTGGCTCAATACATAGCCACCAAATCGCCCTAATTTAAACGCTAACTCTGGTGTTAATTCCACATTTGCTTCTCCACGAACTCCGTCCGTTCCGAAATATTTTCCCATTTTTATAAAATCCTTTCGATACTTTTATTTAGATGAGCTCGTCGAACTTGAAGACGAACTTGATGATTTAACAGTAATTTTTATGGTTGTCTCATAAGGAGTAATCACACTTGGCAAAACTGTACCATTTGCATCAACCGCCTGTAGTGGGGCATTTCCTGAATAGTTAGCGGATATTTTTTCACTAGTTGGCACTACCGCTTCTACATGATCTACCTTAGCCAGCGTATCTTCGTCACTTGTAACAGTTACCTTATTGTCACCAACCGTCACGCGATCAACCATCAACCCATCTGCTAACTGGGCTGAACTGATAGTTGTTTTCACTTCAACTGTCTTACTTGCTTTCTTGCCAACTTTCACCGTAATCTTAGCCGGTGTAACAGTCGCAGTCAACCCACTTGGTAAATTTTTAATAGCTAAAGGTACCTCTCTTGTTCCTTCTGTAGCTTTTGTCAAATCTGCCACAACCTTGAATTTTCGTGTACTTTCTTGCATTTCACTAGCAAGTGTCACACGGTTAGAGCCTGTTAACACTACTGATACTTCGGACGCAAACCCACTAATAAAATACTTTTCACTATTGTATTTAATATCAATTGGTACACTAGGCAAGGTGTTGGTATAGGTTTCAGAAGTTGTTTGTCTAGCATTTGAATTATTTTGGTAATTTGTCGTGGTGGCGTAAATAAATAAAACAGCAGCAAAAAAGATGGAAGAAACGATATACCAAATCTGTTTACGATTTTTCATGTTTCCGACCTCCTAGCACACGATTTCTAAAGGGTGATTTTGGTTGTTCATCTGAAATCAGCACTTTCCGCAATTCTGCTTCAAATTCCTCTAATGTCAAATTATGCTTGAAAACTCCATTATGTGTGATAGAGATACCTCCAGTTTCCTCCGATACTACAAAAGTAAGGGCATCGGATACTTCTGACAGACCGATTGCCGCGCGGTGACGTGTCCCAAATTCCTTAGAAATCCCTGTGTTTTCTGTGAGCGGAAGATAAGCGCAAGAAACGGCTATTTTATTGTCTCTTACAATGACAGCACCGTCATGTAGCGGTGTATTGGGAATGAAGATATTGATTAACAACTCACCAGATACATCAGCGTCCAACGGAATCCCTGTTGCAATGTATTCTTGCAAGGTTCTGCTACCTTGGATAGCAACGAGAGCTCCAATTTTCCGCGGACTCATATAATCTACTGCTTTGACAAATGCCTGCACCATTCTTTCTTCTGAGCTAATCGGTGCTGTCGAAAACAAATCGGTAGCACGCCCCAGCCTCTCCAGACCTGTACGAATCTCAGGTGTAAAAATCACAACCGCCGCAATGACCCCATAGGTGATAACTTGGTTAATCAACCAGGAAACCGTTGTTAAACCAATTGCATTGGCAAGAATCTGAGCCAGCACAAATATTAAAACCCCTCGAACAAGAATCATAATTTTAGTGCCCGCGATTGCCTTTGTAAAATAAAATAAAATCCAAGCAACCAGTGCAATATCTATAATATTGGTAACAATACTCCAAGGGCTAGAAAATAAACTAGACCAATATTGGAGATTGGACAATTGCTGAAAATTCATTTTCAGTGTCCTCTCTTTCTCAACCTAAAAACGTTCTTGACTATTATATCACTTTTCAAAATATTTTTCTGTAACCTTCTTTACTTTTTTATGATAAAATATTTCTTATGAAGATAAATACATTATTTGGCAAACTTGTAGGAAAATCCTCCCATTTTGTGTTAAGCAAATTGGGACGCGGATCGACCTTGCCCGGAAAGCTTGCTCTGAAATTTGACAACAACATTTTAAACACACTAGCGCGTGACTACGAAGTGGTGGTAATCACAGGAACCAACGGTAAAACTCTGACTACTGCTCTTACAGTTGGAATCCTCAAAGAGGCTTTTGGCGAAGTTGTGACCAATCCCAGCGGAGCCAATATGATTAGCGGGATTGCGACGACTTTTCTGACCGCTAAAAAAGGAAAATCCGGCAAGAATATCGCCGTACTAGAAATCGATGAAGCCAGTCTCTCACGCATTTGCGACTACATTAAACCGAGCCTCTTCGTCTTTACTAATATTTTCCGCGACCAAATGGATCGTTACGGGGAGATTTACACGACCTACCAAATGATTTTGGATGCTGCTCAAAAGGTTCCTACGGCAACCGTCTTGCTAAATGGAGACAGTCCGCTGTTTAACTCTGTTACTCTCAAAAATCCGGTTCAATATTATGGTTTTGATACAGAAAAAGGAAAGCCAAAACTAGCTCATTACAATACGGAGGGTATTCTCTGTCCTAAATGTCAGCACATTCTAAAATACAAGCTCAACACTTATGCCAATCTAGGCGATTATATTTGTGAGCATTGTGGCTTTAGGCGCCCTGAATTAGACTACAAACTAACCCAATTGACCAGTCTTCGTCACAACAGTTCGGATTTTGTCATTGACGGTCAAAGCTATCACATCAATATCGGTGGTCTCTACAATATCTACAACGCTTTAGCTGCCGTTTCCGTTGCTCAATTCTTTGGAGTTGAGCCAACCACTATCAAGACCGGTTTTGACAAGAGCAGAGCCGTTTTCGGACGTCAGGAAACTTTCAAGATCGGAGACAAAGAGTGCACGCTGGTTCTCATTAAAAACCCTGTCGGAGCCACGCAAGCTCTAGAAATGATTAAGCTAGCTCCTTATCCATTTAGCTTGTCAGTTCTGCTCAACGCAAACTACGCGGACGGTATCGACACGAGCTGGATTTGGGACGCGGATTTTGAGCAGGTTTTAAACATGGATATCCCGCATATGATTGCTGGTGGGGTTCGTCATTCTGAGATTGCTCGACGCTTGCGGGTAACTGGCTATGACGCTGAACAAATCAGTGAAGTAGCTGATTTAAGCCAAGTCTTTGAAGAAATTAAAAACCAAGAAACCAAGCATGCCTATATCCTAGCTACTTATACAGCCATGCTAGAATTCCGCGACTTGCTGGCTTCTCATCAAGTCGTCAGAAAGGAGATGAACTAATGGTTTATACATCACTAACTTCTCCTGAAAATCGGGATTATACTTATGATTTGAAGATTGCCCATCTCTATGGCAATCTCATGAACACTTACGGCGACAATGGCAATATTCTCATGCTCAAATATGTAGCTGAAAAACTAGTCGCTCGCGTTCAAATTGATATTGTCTCACTTGAAGATGAGTTTGATAAAGATTACTATGATTTGGTATTTTTCGGCGGAGGGCAAGACTACGAGCAGACCATTGTGGCACGAGATCTGCCTGCAAAAAAAGATAGCTTGGAAGAATTTATCAATCATGACGGCGTGGTACTAGCTATCTGTGGTGGCTTTCAGCTTCTAGGTCAATACTACATCGAGGCTTCTGGTCGGCGGATTGAGGGACTTGGAATTATGGGACATTATACTCTCAATCAAAAAAATAACCGCTACATCGGCGACATCAAGATTCATAACGATGAATTTGACGAGACTTACTACGGTTTTGAAAATCACCAAGGACGGACATTCCTATCTGAAGACGAAAAACCGCTTGGCAGAATTATTTATGGGAATGGAAACAACAAGGAAGACCAAAGCGAAGGCGTACACTACAAGAATGTCTTTGGCTCTTACTTCCACGGTCCTATCCTATCCCGCAATGCCAATCTAGCTTACCGCCTAGTGACAACTGCTCTGAAGAATAAATATGGTCAAGATATTCCCCTCGCCAACTACGAGGACATTCTAGCTCAAGAAGTCCCAGAAGAATACGGAGACGTCAAGAGCAAGGCAGATTTTGAATAGGGGTATAAAATGAGAGTGGGGATGTAAAAGTTGATTTATCAACGCATTAGAGTCCACTCAGCAGTGTTTGATTGGCACTAAAGTGCCTAATCAATTGTGCATTGGAAACTCTACATTGACTAAAGTCAATAGAGCTTCTCCAAACTACTGCGTCTTATAATTATGACTATATAAGCAAAGGAAACTGAGCACTTTTGTCTCAGCTTCCTTTTGTGTGCAATGATTTTTGATAAAAAATTGAGAAAACAGCCAGACTCATCACTCCAATGCCAATGACAATAAAAGAAAACAGGTGTACGCTTGGAATCAATGTCATAATTGCTGTTGCAAGCGGCATAAAAAGAATAGCCAGTGTAAAAATAGCAGAGAATACTCGACCTAAATACTGATTGTCAACCTTGGTTTGCACCTGGCTGAAAAAATGAATGTTAAAAACTGTCATGAATAACTCACAAAGAAAATTACCGCCATAAGCTAGATAACCAGGAACAGGAAAAATAGCAGAACTCCCTATTATTACAACTCCTAAACCTGTCAGACAAAGGGTGATTAGCAAATTCTCCATAGTATCCTTAATCTTACTTGCCAAGAGTGCTCCAATGATAGAGCCGATAGCTCCCATTGTCAAAATGGTCGCATAAGCTCCTTTTTGTTGAAAAAGCTGATTAGTGAAAGGTAGGAGGTAGTTAAAAGCTGCAAAGAAAAAATTAACGCTAGATGCTACTACGAGTAGAAAGAAGATTTCCTTTTGTTGTCGAATATAAAGCACTCCTTCTCGCATATCTTCCAAAATTGCTCTTACTGTCAGCCTACCAGTTGATTTCATTTCTGGTTCTTTGTTAGGTAGGAAATAAACCAAAATAAAGGCGAGGAAAAAACTCAGTGCATCTAAAAGCAAAGTAATCCGCAGATTGGCATAGTTCATGACTAAGAAAGAGAGGACAGGAGCTGACACACTGATTAACTGCAAAACCACCTCCAAATGAGAATTGTAAGCTACGATTTCCTCTTTATTTACAATCTCGGTGATATAGGATTTGTTTGCTGGTCGTGAGAAAGAAAAAGCAATAGCTTGCACCACATTGGCGAAAATGAGAGCTCCAATCATCAACTGTTTATGAGTAATAAAGGAAATTCCTAAACACAGGAGAGAACAAATCAAGTCAGTTGTCATTAAGACTTTTCGTTTAGAAAAACGATCGGTGATAACACCGCCGAAAGGATTGAATAAAATAGCTGTTATTAAATCGGACAATTGGTAAATTCCTAAAACGGTCTGACCTATAACTCCTAACGACGCTAGCCAAATACTGTTTCCATAATCATAGAGCATATTGCCAATCTTGTTGATAGCTCCGCGTGCAATGAGTTGTACCGCTTGTTTGTTCATAAAGAAACCTCCAAATTATTTTTTTATATTTTAACAAATAAAAAAAGAAAGGCACTATTTTTCCCGTATTTGGGAAAAGTGTCTCTCTTTTTATATTTTTTGTGTAATAAATTTCTGGTAATGTTCTTGATAATAATCAACTTGTTCGGGTAATTCTAAGGTCTCAAAAATCTGAATAGCTTCTTTCATTTTTGCAATACCTTGCTCCTGCTGACCTTTTTGATATGCTTCAAAGCCCTTGACATAGAGAAAAATTGTCCGCTCGTAAAGCTTAATTTCTTTATCTAAAATTTTAGCAACTGCGTTCTTGAAATACGTTGCTTTCTCAAAATCCTTTCCCTCTAAGCAATGCAGGTAAAAATTCAGAGCCAAAATCAAAACCAACCGACGATGCTTGTTGATATTTTCATAAAAATATTCACGCTCTAAAACTTCCTTACCCATCCGATAAACATAGTCCACCTCATAGAACGAATAAAGATTTCCGATTAAAATCAGCTCATACATTCCCCAATTTTCTCTCTGAAAAAGGTAATCCGCCACACGCTCTAGGTCAGCCGGTTTCATCTCATAACGATTATCTCGCTGACAAATTAGTCCTTGTACCAAGATAATATTGAGCTCATGAATGAGGCTATCCTGTAGCTGTCTAGCTTTTTCTCTCTCCTGATGCTGCAACTTCTGAAAACCTTCAATATCTTTAGCATAATAGAGCGGGACAATGTGGGACATAAATTCAACAATTTCAGCTCGTTGGTAGTTTCTAGCTGCATCCATAAAATTTTCCACACTGACCTGAATATTATCCAGAACCGCTAAGAACTTATCCACTGTTAGCTCAGACTCTCCTCGTTCAAAACGGGACAGCTGAGAAGTTGATACCTGATTCCCCGCTGCCTGAGCAAGAGAATAATTACCATTCAAGCGAAAATCACGAAACACCTTGCCTAAAGCTTCCATTTCTTCAATATTAACTCCTTTCACAATTTTTAGTCTTTTCAGATTTACATTAAAGCTGTACTACTTCAAATCTAGTATTTGAACCTCTAGGTCAACAGGCATTTCATCTGCTCTTCTACAAAGATTGCTACTTCCATATATCGCCCTCAAAAGACTGGGGACTACTGATAAAGCAAGTAAATGGAACACTTCCCCTGACTTTCCCCGTCAATCAAATTCTTTCTTCGCCCTAAAAGTTCCTTCATTCAAACGGGCGAGCAAAATAACCTTACTAGAAAAAATGGGATATGGGTAATTCCGTCTCAAATGTTCGGGTTTTACTTTCAGAAACGTCTTTTTTTGTTAAAATCTTCTTGTCCGCAAATCGGACGACATTATTTTTTCAAAAAAGCTTTGTCCGAAACAAGAATGTTCGGAATTTGTTCCAAAAACTTTCGTCCGAAAACTGAACAAAGCCATTTCCCCCTAAAACCTCTCGTCCGAATGTGAAAAATGGCAAGTTACTTAAAAGTTGCCTCATCCTTCATGAAGGACGAAGTTTTTTGCTCAAAAAGCTCTCATCCCCGTTTGAAACGTTCGAGATTTAGTCTCAGGGAAGAATTTCTTCGCTTCGGATGAACTTTCTTGACTTAAAAATAGCTCGCTCACACCTGTTCTGCCACTTCTTCCCACTCCGTCATGGCTGCTTCCTGCCGTTCAGTCAGCTGGTCTAGCTTTTGCTGAAGCTCCATGAGTTCACTTGCGTCATTGGTTTCCTGCATAGCTGTAGTCAACTCGGTCGTTTGCATCTCCAGCTCTTCGATTTCAGCTTCCAGCTGCTCCAAACGGCGAGCTAATTTCCGAGCTTCTTTCTGCGTTTCTTTCTGGAGTTGGTAGTTGGTGACTGGCTGAGACTGACTAGGCTCTGTCGCAGTAGCTTTCTCCTCTCTCAAAGCTTCCAGCTCTGCTTTTTTCTCCAGATAATAGTCATAATCGCCCAGATAAAGAGTGGAGCCAGTATCAGAAAGATCGATAATCTGCGTGGCAACTCGGTTGATAAAGTAGCGGTCATGACTGACAAAGAGCAGAGTGCCGTCAAAGTCAATCAAGGCATTCTCTAGCACCTCTTTGCTATCAATATCTAGGTGGTTGGTTGGCTCGTCCAACACCAGAAAATTCTTGTTTTCCATAGACAGCTTAGCCAGTAAAAGCCGTGCTCGTTCCCCACCTGACAGCATGCTGACAGACTTTTTGACATCATCGCCTGAAAAGAGAAAGGCACCCAGACGATTGCGAATTTCCACTTCTGGCGTTAGTTTAAAATCATTCCAAAGCTCGTCTAAGACTGAATTGCTCGGTGTCAATCGGCTTTGGGTCTGGTCATAGTAGCCCAGCTCCACATTTGCCCCCAGATGCTCCTGACCGCGGATAAAAGGAATTTGTCCCACAATGGACTTGATAAGAGTTGTTTTGCCAATACCATTTGGCCCGACAATAGCTACTGCGTTAAATTTACGAATATCCAGATTGATAGGCTCGGACAACACTTGGTTATCATAACCAATAGCCGCATCTTCTACAGTCAGAACGACATTTCCAGAAGGCTTAGCCGAGCGAAAGGTCATATTAGCAGAACGACTGCCTCTGTCTGGCTTGTCCAGACGCTCCATTTTTTCCAGCTGTTTGCGTCTGGATTGAGCGCGTTTGGTTGTAGATGCTCGAACCAGATTGCGATTGACAAAATCCTCCAAAGCAGCAATTTCCTTCTGCTGCTTTTCATAATTCTTAGCCTCCGTCAAGAGCTTCTGCTCCTTTTGCTGAACAAAACTAGAGTAATTTCCCACATAGCGGTCCAACGAATGCTGGGTCAAGTCCAGTGTCACAGTGGCTACTTTATCAAGAAAATAACGGTCGTGACTGACGATGATGAGAGCTCCGCTATAGTTGCTCAAGTAATTTTCCAGCCAAGCAATCGTCTCTATATCCAAATGGTTAGTAGGCTCATCCAGTACCAATAAATCTGGCTTTTCCAGCAGCATTTTCACTAGAGCCAATCGAGTATTCTGCCCGCCAGAAAGCTCTTCTATTTTCATCTGCCACATGGACTCGTCAAACTTGAAACCATTGAGAATCGCACGAATATCTGCCTCATAGGTAAAGCCGCCTGCCTGACGGAAATCCTCTGACAAGCGGTCATAGTCTGTCATCAGTTTTTCCAGATCCGTCCCAGTCAAATCCCCCATAGACAGCTCCATCTGTCGCAATCGTTGCTCCTGCTGACGTAAATCATCAAAGACATACAGCATTTCATCGTAAATGGTGTTGGCAGACTCAAAGCGACTATCCTGCGCCAAATAAGACAGGGATATATCCCGCCTTTTATTGACTTCCCCAGTGCTTGGGGCTTCCTCACCGACTAAAATCTTCAAAAGAGTGGACTTACCAGCTCCATTTTTCCCTACTAAGGCAATTCTATCTCGTTCATCCACTTGCAGGTTGATATTATCAAAAAGAACCTCCCCTGCAAAAGAGCGTTCAATCTTATTTGCTTGTAAAATAATCATAAACCTATTATAGCAGATTCCTATCCCAACTGCTATCTTAGAAAACAAAAATGCGGTTCATTTTGACTGCATTTTCATTTAAAACTACTTAAAATTTCTTGATTTTGCATCACAAGGTAAACACCTAATAGAATAATCAAAGCAAAAAGCCCTAATTTGATGATTCCTTTTACAAAACGGATAACCCAGAGAATCATCATCGAACCAATCAACCACATCACAGCTGAATGATTGAAAAATCCTTGAATAGCTTGACTATTTTGACCAAAGAAATTCTGAATGGACACAGGAACATGTTCCTGCCATGCAGCTATCACACCGATACGATCGGAAATATCAGAACCACTTTTCCAAAGCCAGGCAAAAATACTGGAATTAAAGACAAACAAGAAAAACTGCTCTGGGAAACGTCTAATGATTTTAAAGATATTTCTTATCATTTTATGCTTGATACAACTCCTTTACTGCTTGAACATCTACTGCTTGAATCCCGTAAAATGAGCCAGCGGACTGCATGACGGATTTTTCTTCATTATGCTCCAATCCAATCGCATGTCCCAATTCATGCTCTGCTGTGTTTACGATTCGCTCATAAGAGTAGCCGTATTGACTATTCAATAGATAATAACGATTTAGTCGAACCGTTACATTTGTGAAGCGTTTCGTCAATAAATTAGTTTGTGATTCTGCCTCACCTGCCGCACTCACCGTACCATCATTCATCTCTGTCGCCACAATATTGGCTTGATTTTTATCATTTACAATCTGAAAAGTGAAAGCCCCTGTTTGATTCCAAGCACGAATGGCTTCTTGATAAGCTGAGCGAAATGTCTCATCTTGTGTATCTATATAAACCGTAGCGCTTGCTGTGTCCCATCGGACACCAGACGCTTGATGAACATGATTGTCCGATAGCTGTTTGGTCAGGTCTTTCACATTTTGCCCGACGCCTAGCTGACTATCCTGTCCACTTACATATCGATAAATTTGACTGACATCTTGCTGAAGTGTTGTCGAAAAACTGCTTTTAGAAGGACTCATGATATACAAGATTCCGACTAAAAAGAGTGCTGTTAATGCAAGACTATAAACTAAACGCCATATCAAGCGCAACAGCGCTGAAAATATTCGAAATATAAACCTCATACTTCCCTCCTAATCTCAAATGTAAAGAGTAAGTATAATGAGATTCGCTTAAAAATTTCTTAACATAGAGAACTGTAAAAGAAAGAATAAAATATTGACAAAAAAATGTAAATTGCTGTCAAAAAAGTCATCTCTCAAGCAACTTTAGGATAAGCGCTCCTCCACTTCAAAATCAATCGGCAACCATTTCAGAAATTCTTCTAGTTGATTTTCCCAATAATACCACTCATGCTTTCCCGGATTATGATGATAGGTGATATCTAAGCCACATTCGCGCAATTGTTTAACAGCTACTTCATTTGCTTGATAAAGAAAATCCTGCTCCCCACACCAAGCGTAAAATTTAGTCTTTTTATCTGACTTCTTTGCCATTGTCGTCAAAAAATGCTGCTTGACATCAGCTGCTTTCAAATCACCAAACACACCTTGCCAATAGTTGAGCGTCCCACCTGGAAGTTCTTCTATGTCCACATCATCTAGACCGAGCCCAATAGCGCCTGAAAATGACCCTGCATAAGAGAATCGATCTGTCGTCAAGGCTATTTTATAAGCCCCATAACCTCCCATTGACAGACCTGCAATAAATGTTTTCTCCCGTTTCCGACTCATATTGGGAAAGAAACGCTGCATAACCTCAGGCAATTCTTTTGCTATGGCATCATAATAATTCAACCCATAAGCAGTATTAGTGTACCAAGCAAGATCTGTTGACGGCATAATGACAATTAAATTTGTATGGCGCAGTAAACGCTCAATATTCGTCCGTTTTCGCCACGAATTTTCATTGCCTCCCATGCCGTGCAAAAGGTAAAGAACGGGAATATCCATATCTGCTATCTGACTGGGGGCTACTGCATCCGCATCAGGATAGATGACATTGACACGACGCTCCATTTCTAGTACTGCTGAATGATATTCTATTTCAAAAAATGCCATTTTTTCTCCTTTTAATATAAATGTAAGAAAGGGGTTGGAACAAACGTCCTGACCCCACGATTTTTGTAACTATATAAAATGTGCTAATTTAACCTACTTAACGCACTTCCATTACAACAGGTAAAATTGCCGGACGACGTTTGGTTTGCTCAAAGAGATATTTCGCAAGATTGTCACGCACCGAGCCTTTCAACTCACTCCAGTCAAAATTATCTTTTGCAAGGTAATCTTCAACTGTTTTATTGATTAAGTCAGCACTCTCACGCAAAATATCACGGCTTTTCTTGACATAAACAAATCCACGTGTATGAACCTTGGCTTTGGAAATAATCTTCTTGTCACGACGGTTTACTGTAATGGCTACGATAAAGATACCGTCTTCAGACAGAACTTTGCGGTCACGAAGAACGATAATTCCGACATCACCAATCGCATTTCCGTCAATCATAACATCACCAGAAGATACCGCACCAGCAGGTACAAAATCACCCTTTTCATATTCCATAATGCTACCACGCTTTGGAATAAAAATGTTCTCTGGCAACATACCAATTGCCATGGCAGCTTTAGCATGTGCTGCCAATTCACGATATTCTCCTTGAATTGGGAACAAGAATTTTGGCTGCAAGAGGTTTAACATCAATTGCAAATCGCGCTCATTTCCATGTCCAGACACTCGCAAATCTTGCGTAATTAGTTTGACAACACCACCTGCTTGGTAGATCATGTTTTCTACACGTGCCACCAAGGCTTCTTTTGCGATAGACGGTGTTGTAACAATATAAATCAAATCACCTTCTTTGATTTCTACATAACGGTGACGACCAATAGACATCTTGCGCAAGCCATTGATTGGCTCACCCATACGCCCAGTTTCCAAAATAATCAACTCATGATCTTCAAACTTGGACATTTCTTTTGGTTTGATTAGCAAACGTTCGTCCACAAGTGATAATTTCTTCAAGCGAATAGCTGTACGAACGATATTTTCAATGTCAAATCCAGTCAACACAACACGACGCCCTGTCCTAGCAGCAGCTTCAAAGACTTGTTGAATCCGAGAAAGATTGCTTGCAACCGCCGCAACAATCACGCGTCCTTCCCAGTCTCCAATTGTATCGCTAATTTCCTTTGCAACTTCGCTCTCACTTGCCACTTGAATCGTACTATCCGCATTTGAAGAATCACTAAGAAGAGCTAGAACCCCTTCACGACCAATTTCCGCCAAGCGAGCAAAATCTGTTGCGTAAGACTGACTAGCCGTTTGGTCAAACTTGAAATCACCTGTGTAAACAATATTCCCTTCAGACGTTTTCAAAACAATCCCTAAACTCTCTGGAATAGAGTGCGTTGTTTTAAAGAAAGATACAACTGTACCTCCAAAATCAATCTCTGTGTCTTCATCAATCACATGAAAATCATTGAACTTTTTGACCGTATCATTTCCTTTGACAAATAACTTAGCCAACTCAATCGTCAATTCTGAGCCAAATACAGGGACTTTCGTTTCAGCCAATAAATAAGGCAAGGCACCAATTGCATCCGCATGACCGTGTGTCAAAAAGACCCCTGCAATACGGTCCTTATTTTCAAACAAATAGTCCATATTTGGAATAACAAAATCCACACCAAGCTGTTCATTTTCTGGATATTTTAATCCGACATCCAGGACAAAAATATATTCATCCACTTCAGCGATGTAAAGATTTTTTCCATTTTCACGTACACCGCCCAAAGCAATCAATTTAATATTGCTCATTGATTCTCCTTTTCAATTTTTTTTACTAACGGTCCTTGGAATCCCAAGTCGAATTACAGTTTTGCAAATCTTTTGCATATCTAATTTATTATACTACTTTTCATGATTTTTTTCAAAGAACAGAGCATACAAAAACTCCTAGTTACTGTATACCTACAGAAAGCTAGGAGCCGTCTCTATTTGCTAATAAGTGATAGATAGACTTTCAGAAAGTAATTATCTGAAAAGAGATTCTTATGATGATTCCATCGTTATCTTATTAAAGAATGATTTTCTTGTCCACAATATATCAAAAACAAGTTTTTTCATCTAAAACAATAGCGGTTTTTTTACTAAGCATGAAAATCATTAAAAAGCTTCTACCAACTGCATCAAATAACATTCTTATTTATTCTTACTTTGCGTTCTTCATACGCGATGCAATTCTACAAACCACTACATGACATCTTCAGAAATATTTATCAAATACCTCCAATTAAGAAAAACAATTAGCAAATAGAAACTAATACATCATAAACGATTTAAAATATGAATGTTCCGATACCCATTGGAATCAGCCCTTTCTTATCTTTCTTTAATTATATTGTACACCTTCTTTTTTAAAAAAGCAAGCGTTTACATTCATTTTTTTTAAATATTTTTTACAAATGAAAAGAGGCAGAATTAACCATTCAAACCTCTTCTCAATGTGGATTTTTATGCCCGTACTGTGACACTTGTGCCGTCTTCTTTATAAAGATTTATCAAACCTTCTTTACGACTGCGTACCATATCACCTGGATAAACCGGATGTGGCAAGGAAATCGTCAACAGTTCCATCGGATTTGGAGCCCGATCAATTTTATTTCCATCTGAATCATGTAAATCTGTAATGACTGCGTTAAAATGACGGAAACCAGGACCATAAAACTCAACTGGGTCGCCCTCATTGATGACATTTCGTTGCCGAATAGTCGCTGTTTGCGTATCAGGGTCATAAGCCACCACTTCTGCCACAAATTTATATTGCGGAATTTTGCGGCGTGCTCCAAAAAGCTGCTCATTTTCAGTTGGTGTATGATAGTAAAATCCCGTTGCCAACTCACGTTGCGCAACTTTCCACATTTCATCTACTAAATCTTGCTTGATTGCTTCAAACTTTTCAGGACTTTCAAGATAAGCATCTACTGCCGCCTTGTAACAATTTGAAACAGTAGACACATAGTGAATAGACTTCATGCGCCCTTCAATTTTCAAGCTGTCCACCCCATTTTCAATCATATCTGGAATATGATCAATCATGGACATATCAACAGCCGACATAGAAAATTCTTCTGGAATTTCTCCTTTTAAGCTCTTGCGCTCTTGTCCAAAGGGCATATCGTAGAGGTCATATTTCCAGCGGCAAGACTGAGAGCACCCCCCACGATTGGCATCCCGCATACTCATGTGATTAGATAAAGTACAGCGCCCTGAGTAAGAAATGCACATAGCCCCATGAACAAAAGCTTCAATCTCCACATCAGTATGTTTGCGGATTTCTGCCAATTCTTCCATGGAAACCTCACGTGCCAAAACGACACGTGTCAACCCCAAATCCTTCCAAAATTCTAAGGTTTCATAGTTTGTTGCGCTAGCTTGTGTTGACAAGTGTACTTCCAAACCTGGCGCTTCTGTACAAGCAATGGCAATCAATGCTGGGTCAGATACGATAACGGCAGAAATGCCAATATCTCGCAAAGTGCGGAACCATTCCCCAGCTCCTTCTTCATTTCCTTCGTGGGTTACCATGTTCGCAGCCACATAGACTTTTGCGCCATGTTCACGAGCAAATTGAACGCCCTCTTCCATTTCTTCAAACGTAAAATTTCCAGCACGACTGCGCAAACCATAGGCTTGTCCGCCAATGTAGACAGCATCCGCTCCATAGCGAATGGCGACTTTTAATTTTTCCAACGTTCCAGCAGGCGCCAGAACTTCTGGTCTTTTCAAAGTTTTTGTCATATTCTCGCTCTTTTCTAAATTCTAATACTTAGCCTTTTTATTTTATAGCAAAAAAGGTTTGAAAGCAAGCTAAAGGAAACAGATTGTGAAAGTTAAACAAGCAGTTGCAACTCGCAACTACCTGCGTCCCTTATTTCACCTGGTCTGGATCATATTCATAAAATCCAGTATCCAAGAAACGATTCTTTGGATGCAATTGATGAACCTGCTCATCCAAAAGGAAAGCCTGATCATGTGTAAATTGATTGGTCTCAATCAGCTCACGCGCTTGCACAAAGAGTTTGACAATTTCAACAAAATTGTGTCCTGGCGTGTAAATACCTTCTAATTTCCAATGTGTAAAGCCATGTTCTACCAACTCTCCAAGTTTCGTCATCATATCCAAATCATTATTTGCAAAAATATGCGTCCCATGATTGTCCTCAAAAATAGAATAATGGCTATCTGGGTCACTCGGCTCTGCAAGGAATAAATCACGCTCACGACTCTTTTCGTCATCAATATGAGTGAAATTGTAATAATTCTGCAAAAGCGGTCGCTTAGAATGATGAATGACGCTAGCACCATAGACTAGTATCTCAACAGGAATTTCTAACACTTCCTGCATTTTAAACAATTCTGCCGATGGGATTTCACGCGCTAGAACTGCCTCAGAAGCGCCAGCTTTTTGCCCCCAGAAGTTCACTTGACGACTGCTAGCAACCATAGTCGAAGCATCATAAATCGTCTTAAACGGATAACCGTCGCGTTTTAACACATAAAAAACACCGGCATCTCCTACAGTAATATAATCCGCCTGAATATCCACTAAAAAATCAAGAAATGGCTTGATTTTATTCATCATTTCCTGATGCATCAAAGCATTGACAGCAATTGTCAACTTTTTGCCTACCTCATGTACAAGGGCTGCAATCTGTCGCAATTCGTCATAAGAAAAAGTACGGGGTAATCGAAGACCATACTCTTTTTCGCCTACATAAATGCGATCCACACCTGCTTCTAAAAGCTCTTTTACTTGTTCAACGCTCTCAGCTGTCGCTGTAATGATAATCTTTTTCATAGCAAAATTATAACATATTTTTGATTTCTCTTCTATTTTTTAATTTGAAAAGCATTTTTAGCCTTTTTGTAACTGTTATGTAATATTTATCTAATTAAAATCATGATAAAATAAGAGAGTACTGTAAGGAGAGAGAACATGACCGCAAGAAAATATCAGTCCTATCAAGAGGACTACACCTATCCAGAATTAGAACAAGAACAATATCCCCTTTATCAAGATTACATTCCTGAAGCAAAAACGAATCCAAACCTGAAAGAATTACTATTTTTCGTGAATATTGCTACATTTTGTATCTTGACAGCTTTGTTTAGCTTTTTATTCCTGTCTATTAAAATAAACACTTTCTTAGCTTTTGCTTTAGCAATTGGTGTTAGTTTAGTTTGCATTAAAATGCAGCAAGCATTTATTCGTCAGAAAAGAAATAAATAGTTTTGAAATTAAAGCGCCTATTTGCAAGGCACTATTTTTGTCGTGAATTGTTGTGATTCGTTGTGATGTAAAATCGATGTTAAAAAAATTGAGGTGCTAGTCCTCAATTTTTTTGTCTTCATTTTCCGATTCTTGGTTTTCTGTCAAATCAATGACAATATCCTCCGATGTGGTTTCTTTATCAACTGGTTCTTGCTCAGTTTTTTTGAAATCTTCTGGAGAGATACCTTCTGGTGTCATTTTTTCTTTCCATTCTTGTATTTTCTCTTGTGAAAAGTCAACTACTTGTTTCGTTGCTTCTTTCACAGAGTCAAGAACAGTTTCGCCTGTAATTTCTCCGCTTTCAACCTTTTCTTTGGCTTGGTTGACTGCTTCTACAGCTTGGTTAGAGAATTGATTGGCTTTTTGTACTACTTGATCTTTAAAATCATCTGGATTTTCTTTGACGTCATTCATAAAATCAGAAACCTTAGCAGTCACTTCTTTTCCTTTTTTGCTAGTAAGAAATACAGCTACAGCCGCTCCAGAGATTGTTCCTAAAAGGATTGATGAAAATTTACCCATAATAAGCCTTCTTTCTTATTTTTTAAATAGTTTTGTAATCATGCGCAAAGCTGATAAAGCTGCACCAGCTTTGACACTATTTTTTCCTGCTGCAGCGGCTTTTTTACTCAAATGACGAGCAGAATCATTCAAATCCGAAACGGACTCAGATAAATCTGCAACTGCAGTGAAAAGCGGTTCAATGGTTGTCATTTTTCCGTTAATATCATCTGCTAAAACATTCACTTTCGTTAACAATTCATTGGTTTGATAGAGTGTCACATTGACATCTGTCGTCAACACCTGAATTGTTTTTTCTGTTTCGTCAACGACATTTGAGATTTTCCTAACCAAAAAAATCGTATAAACAATCAAGGCAACCAAAGCGAGGGCAACTAAACTATAAGCAATCTCAAGCATTTTTCTTCTCCTAACTTTTTAATAATAAGGGGTATCTTTTTTTCTGCGTTGGTAAATGACGAGAATGATTCCGGCAACCACTAGAACAGCAGACAACCATTGTGACACACGCAAGCCAGCAAACATGAGACTGTCTGTCCGCATCCCTTCAATGACCATGCGCCCCATTCCGTACCAAATCAGATAAAACCCTGTAATTTCACCACGTTTGAGGAAGTTTTCCTTTCTTCGTACAATCATCACCAGAGCAAATCCAAGCAAATTCCAAACCGACTCATAAAGGAAAGTTGGTTGTCGATAATGACCATCAATGTACATTTGATTGCGAATAAAACTTGGTAAGTAATTTAAACTTTTAACGACCACTCCGTAAGCCTCTTGGTTGAAGAAATTTCCCCAGCGTCCAAGACTTTGGGCAATCATTACACTCGGAACCGCAATATCTAAAAAGTCTAGCGTATTGATAAGCTTTCTCTGTGAGAAAAAATACAAGACAATCGCTCCGGTGATTAAACCGCCATAGATAGCAATTCCTCCGTGCCAAATGGCAAAAATCTCACTAGGATTTTTAGCATAATAGCCCCAATCAAAAATAACATAATAAATGCGAGCTCCAACGATTGCCAAAGGAAACGCAATGAGGATAAAATCAAGAATATCATCTGGAATGATTTTCTTCCGCGGCGCTTCACGCATAGCCAGATAAACAGCTAAAACTAAACCTGTTACAATACAAATCGCATACCAGCGAATACTAAGAGGCCCTATCTTAAATGCAATTGGATCAATCATGAGACACCTCATTTTCACTAATGAGATTGGTCAAGCGTTCCTCAAAAGTCTTCGTGGCATCAAAGCCCATTTCTTTTGCACGGTAATTCATTGCTGCTGCTTCAATCACTACCGAAATATTGCGGCCCGTTTTCACAGGAATACGGATTCTTGGAATGGAAACACCTGATACTTCAAACTCTTCACCATTATTTCCTAAACGGTCAAATGTTTTATTGACATCATAATTTTCCAAATAAACGGCAATCTGCACTTGTGATGAATCTTTGACAGCACTAGCTCCATAAAGACTCATGACATCGATAATTCCGACACCGCGAATCTCAAGCAAATGGCGCAAAATTTCAGCTGGCTCGCCCCAAAGAGTCATTTCATCTTTTGCATAGATATCCACGCGGTCATCTGCAACCAAACGATGTCCTCTCTTCACCAGCTCCAATCCAGTCTCGCTTTTTCCGATTCCACTATCTCCTTGAATCAAGACACCCATCCCGTAAATGTCCATTAAAACCCCATGAATACTGGTTCGCTCAGCCAAACGCGAATCCAAATAACTTGAAATCTCACCGGATAAACGACTAGTTGGTGTGTGACTGCTGAGAACAACAATTTCATTTTCCTTTGCAGCCTTTAACATCTCATCGGGAATTTTCAAATCACGCGCCACAATCATAACAGTGTCTCGTTCAAACATTTTCCGTAAAACCTGATAGCGATTATGTGACGTCATCTTCATCAAGTAAGACCATTCTTTCATGCCCATTAGTTGGATACGCTCTGGTGTGTAATAGTCAAAATAACCTGTCATTTCAAGTCCTGGACGGGAAATATCAGAGGTCGTAATTTCTCTTTCCAACATTTTCTCGTCGCCATAAACCACATTTAACCTGACTTTTTTTAATAGATCTTTGATCTTTACAGTCATATTCTTCCCCTTTGATAGTTTCTTTTTCTATTATAGCAAATTTTCAGATTAAAGGAGAGTTTCATCCTTGTTTTTAAAGAAAATGGATAAACATACATAGCATTTACTACTTCTCTGACTGGAGCATTCTTTCTACAATTTGTTTTTGATCTTGAAATAAAGGATAACGATTCATAAAATATCGGAGTTCACTAGGTTTCAGCCAGATGTGACTATCCGTTTCACCCTCTTGATATTTCACGTCTTTCTCTGTGACAATTGCCTCATAAAAATCAAAATGACAGTGTTCTTTAGGTGAAGTCGTCTGCTCAATTAGTTGTATTTCTCTAGGAATCAGCCCAGTTTCTTCCTGCAATTCACGACAAGCCGCGGTCATGCTATCTTCACCAGCCAACACACTTCCTCCTGCACCAAACTCATAATAATTAGGATGAATTTCTTTTTTTGGACTGCGGTGCATCAGGAGAAATTCCCCATCTATATGACGAACAAAGACATTGACACAAAGGTGATACTGACCTTCCGCAATTGGTTGCCCTCTCTTTAGAAAATCTCCTTGTCGCTCTCTTTGCTCATTATAAGTATCCCAATATTCCATTTCTTCTACTCCTAAAATAAAAGAGTCCATTGTCCGAACTCCTTTTTAGCATATATAACCAAGCGCTTGCTCCATCACACTCACCAAAACCAGCCGTCTTCTTCTTTGATTGCTTCTGCTTCTTTGCGCTTACGAGGTCCTGTCCCATACATTTCTTCTTCTACGTCTTCCTTGTAAGGCATCACAGATGATAAGATGATGTAGATGATAATCCCTAAACCCAAATTAGAAATGGTAAATAAAACGAATAAAAAGCGAACAAGCCCTACATCTAGACCAAATTTATCAGATAAACCTGCTAACACTCCCGATACAGCTCTATTTCGACGTAATTTATAAAATGTTGTTTTCATAATCAGTAAGCCTCTTTCATTGATACTGAATCTAGTGTAGCACATTTCATTCATCATGCCATCCGTCCTTAGGCGGATTTCTGATTGTTTCTCCAAAATAGTCATTAAGACTGCAACTGTCTGACAAAAATGAGTTTCCCTTGGCAGCGTCCGCAGCAATACCGCTCAGTATTGATTCGTCTTTTTCTATGATATTGTGCACGACAATGCAGGCATTGATAAACAAGCGTTTTTGAAGTTGATTGGCTTGATAAAGTAGGGGCATAGCGCAAACCATCCACGGCTTTCAATAATTGCTTGAAATCTCGATCCTTATGTCGATAACCTTTCTTTTCAAAGTAAAGATGATAATGGCACAACTCATGCCGCACAATTTTTCGGAAAGTTTCTAAACCAAACTGTTCATAGATTTTAGGATTAAAATCGAGATGCCCATCCTTTGGAAAAAAGCGTCCACCTGTTGAGCGAAGACGCTTATTCCAAGAAGCCATATGTCGAAATTCTTTGCCAAAATCTTCCAAAGAGACTTGTCTGACATAGTTAGTTAGATTCACGCGGTGCCACCAAGGAAAGATTGACCTTTTCTCTTTCTATATCCAATTTGTCTACCCAAACGGTTACCAAATCACCAACAGAAACAACTTGACTCGGATGTTTGACATAGCTGTTGCTGAGCTTAGAAATGTGAATCAAGCCATCTTCGTGAATGCCAATATCGACAAAAGCACCAAAATCAACAACATTGCGGACAACGCCTTCTAACTTTTGCCCAATTTGTAAGTCCTTTATATCAAGGACATCTTGACGCAGAACTGGTGCATCAAATGAATCACGCATATCACGTCCTGGCTTGAGCAAGTCTGCAATGATATCCTTGAGGGTAACTTCTCCCAAGTTCAAATCTGCAGCAACTTTTTTGACATCTAAAGACTGCAATTTTTCTTGAGCGGCTTGATCTAAGTCCGTAATTGCAAGCGTTTGGAACAATTTCTCAACAGCTGGATAACTCTCTGGGTGAACACCTGTATTATCCAAAACATTATCACTTTCGGGAATCCGTAGGAACCCTGCCGCCTGTTCAAATGCTTTAGCACCCAGACGAGGAACTTTTTTAATGGCATCGCGCGAGCGAATCATGCCTTCTTCTTCACGATATTTGACAATATTTTCAGAAATAGTTTTGTTTAACCCTGCCACATGCGATAGAAGAGATGGACTTGCGGTATTGATATTAACGCCGACTTGGTTAACAACGGTATCTACGACAAAATCCAAGCTTTCAGATAATTTCTTCTGGCTAACATCATGCTGGTATTGACCGACACCGATTGATTTTGGGTCAATTTTAACTAGCTCTGCAAGAGGGTCTTGCAGTCGACGTGCGATAGAGATAGCCGAACGTTTTTCGACCGTCAAGTCTGGAAATTCGTGTCGCGCCAACTCGCTAGCAGAATAAACAGATGCGCCACTTTCATTGACAATAACATAGCTGACGTTTGGATGAGTCTTTAGCACCTCCGCAACAAACGCTTCGCTTTCGCGACTAGCTGTTCCATTTCCAATAGCAATGATTTCAACACCAAATTGGTCAATCAAGTTTGACAAATCTTGCTTAGAAGCTTCAATTTGCGCTGCTTTTGCCGGTGGAACAGGATAGATAACCTGAGTTGTCAGCATTTTTCCAGTTGCATCTACGACTGCTAATTTTGCTCCTGTCCGGAAAGCTGGGTCAAATCCTAGTACCACGCGTCCTTTGAGTGGTGCAATCAAGAGCAGATTTCGCAGATTATCTGAAAAGAGCTGAATGGCTCCGTCTTCTGCAGTCTCGGTCAATTCTGCCCTAATCCGACGTTCCATAGCTGGAATGATTTTCTTTTTCACAGCTTGCTGGATTGCTTCATGAATGTAGTCATTCTTGAGCTTAAAGCGCACTTCAAAAAATCGGATAATTTTATCTACATTGTGCTCAAAGCCAACTTTGAGAATGCCTAACTTTTCACCACGATTCAGCGCTAAGGTGCGATACCCCTGCATATCCGCGATTTTTTCGGAAAAGTCATAATAGATTTGGAATACTTGCTTTTCGTCCAAATCGGCGTCTTTCAAAGTTGAAATAATGCTTGAATTTGTCAGCATTTCATGATAGGTCCAAGCACGCAGCTGCACATCTTCTGAAATGGCTTCCACTAAAATATCTACAGCTCCAGCTAGAGCTGCTTCTGCCGTCGGAAATGTTTCGTTAGTTAAGGCAGTTGCTTCCTCTTGAAGAGTGGCAGCATTTTGTAATATGAGTCGTGCCAAAGGAAAAAGTCCTGCTTCACGTGCAATCGTGGCTTTTGTCCGACGCTTTTCTTTATAAGGAAGATAGAGTTCCTCCACATCAGCTAATTTTTCAGCTGCTTCAATAGCTGCACGTAGTTTTTCCGTCAGTTTTCCTTGCTCTTCAATCTTCGCGAGCACCGTTGCCTTGCGCTCTCTGAGGTTCGTCAGACTTTTATCCAAATCAAGAATAGCCTTAATCTCTACCTCATCCAAATTCCCTGTCATTTCTTTCCGATAACGAGCGATAAATGGGATTGTGTTGCCTTCTGCTGTCAGTTCCAATACTTTTTCAATTTGCTTCTGACTAATCTTTAAACTTTGCGATAGTTCGATAATATTTGTTTCCATAAAGAATATTATACCATACCTTATCCAGCAGTCCAAATACAATTGTCTCTCTGGCTACTTTCTTCTTTCGCCATTATTTTATTCATTTGATGAATTGCAAGAATAAGTGCAATTTATCATTCTAAATAGTAAAAGAGTCCTCAAGCAGGACTCTAAAAACACTGATAAAGATGAATTATTCCTCAGATTATGTACTCAATCATTGTAACAACTCAGTTAAATACCCTCGCTTCATCATCTCTAGATTAAATACATTTGGAATATGAGCAAAAGCTTCCGCAAGAGGTAAGTGTGCCGTTTTCCAGCCCTGTCCATCTGTTACCCAGACAAAGTTCACATCATCTGTTGAACTTTCAACAAACTGGCTTAGTTCTGTGAATTCTCCTGCAACAGCTTTCAACTTACTACCACCTCCACCATAATAGTTCGTTTCTATTAACCACAACTTTCTATTTTGGGGAGAAAAAACGGCTACATCAAAACGTCTCTCGGATTTATCAACTGGAACAGTAATTCCCCAATTTTCCCTAATATAAGCCGCTGTCGCCTGAGCATTAAACTCCAAACCATATTTTAAACAGACTTTCTCTACACTACGCTCCAAAATGCCTTCCATAGTTGTTCCGCTCCGATTTTTTCGAGCGTTACTGTCTAAACCAGCTTCAACACCATATACATAATCCACCAGTGAGCGATTAGCTTCATATTGTAGAAAATCAAGCAGGCCAGACTGATCAACAAACTCCACATAATCTTCTATTTTCTCTGTTTCAATTTTTTTAAAATTAAGCTGATGGAAGGACATATTGTCTTCTTCATCCAGACTCAAAACATCTAAAATTTTGTCTCTACTAGCAATCAGACTAGGAATTGCCCTCAACAAATCAGGTTGTTTTCTGAACAAATCAAGAGCTGTTTGGTAGATATCATCTTTTCCAATCAGATAATTAAGTGTATGCAGTTCCAACTCAAATTTCTTCGTCTCTCTTTCTACTTTCTCCCAGTTAACATAGTATTTTGGTGTACGGTTGGTGACAGAGAGGGTGGAGAGAAAATGGCCCAATCTTTCGTCAGAGTTCAATTGTAAATAAGATTCAAGATTCATTTTTTTCCTCCTCAGGAATTGGTAACCCTAGTGCATCTAACGGAATATAATTAAAGTAATAACCGCAGCCAACATCAATAATATAATTTAGTGTATCTTGATAGCTAGGCTTATCAAACCATTTTTTATCTAGCAAATAGTAATACTTGACTTCTTTATTAAGTGGGGCAAATAATTTTCTATACTGCTTTAACTTAAAATCACAAGTTTGTAATTTTTCATCTACACTACCTGTAGTACTTTGAGTTTTTTTCTCAATAATAAAAACAGTATTATTGTTAATTACAAATATTGAATCATCTGGTAAAAGTTTTTTTGAAATAACTTTATTATAATCAAACTCTAGCTCATCAAAATATCGATACAAGCCATATTTCTGAAATATCTCACCAACTTCTTCTGAGTTGAAAAAAACTTTCCATCTAGCCTGCTTTTGTCGAAGTTTATTCCTAATTACACCATTTTTTAGGTATCTAATATCGTAGTCATTGGGTTCAACAATATATCCTTGTTGTTTAGCAATAAAAGTAGGTAAATCCGTTTTTAGCTCAAAAGCAAGACCCGTCCTTGTATTTGCTCCACCGACACCATCTTTCTTCATCACTCGGCCTCCAATCTTCTTTTTGCTATTTCTAAATAATCTTGTTCTGCATCAATACCAATGAACCGTCTGCCTAGTCTTTTAGCCACAACCCCTGTAGTCCCGCTTCCAACAAAAGGATCCAAAATGTAATCACCTTCTCTTGTACTAGCTAAAATGATTCGCTCCAATAAATACTCCGGTTTTTGAGTCGGATGTTTACCAGCCCATTTTTCAGCTTTTTTTGTCAATGAGCCTGTCCAAACATCTTTCATTTGTTTTCCACTGTTGATTTCCTTCATCAAATCATAATTGTAATAATGTTTGACTTTTTTATCATCTTTCCTAGCCCAAAGAATGGTTTCAGTAGAATGTGTGAAATAACGACAAGATAAATTAGGAGCGGGATTGGTTTTCTGCCAAGTGATATTATTTAGAATCTTGAACCCCTCTTGCTCCAAAGCCATTCCGACCGAATAGATATTATGAAAACTACCCGAAATCCAAATAGTTCCATTAGGTTTAAGTACTTGTTTAGCTAACCTTATCCATCTGCGGTTAAAATCGTGTTTTTCTTCTAAACCTGATACCTTATCCCACTCCCCCTTATTTACAGAAACAACATTTCCACCTGAATTGGAAAAACCACCATTGCTTAAGAAGTAAGGTGGATCCGCAAAAATCATATCCATGCTTTCTGGCTTCATTTTTGATAAAAAGTCAAAGGTATTTGCATGAACCAGAATAGCCCTATCCTTATTATAGTATGGTTTTGTCATTAAAACACCTCCATACTTATATTCGTAATTATTCATAATTTGTTACTATTATTTCTGAAATTTTTCCTCGGCTTGATTTTTTAGCACCATTCGTTCGTTGGGCTTCGACAAAGTAGATATTAAAATCCTTGTATAATTCCTCAGCTAAGGGACTAGAAGAGTTTGAGAGCATGGCATAGACCCCTCTATCAGTTAATTCCTTAAAGGTATCCCTCAAGCGAACTTGTTCTTTATAAGAAAAACCTTCATGAGTATAAGAAGTAAATGAACTCGTTTCATTTAAAGGAATGTAAGGCGGATCAAAATAGACAAAATCTTCTGCTTGGGCTCCTGCAACTGCATCAGCAAAGTCTGTTTGTAGAATTTCCACATCGTTTTCATTCAAATAACCACTAATCTGATGAATTAAATCTACATCTACTATTTTAGGATTTTTGTAACGACCATAAGGAACGTTAAATTGATTTTTAGAATTAACTCGATAAAGACCATTAAAGTCAACTCGAAGCATGTAGAGAACCCGAGCTGCACGCTCAACATCGGTCATCTCATCAATACGACCATCCCGATCAACAGAACGAAGTTCTAAATAGTATTCTTTGCTATTATTTGTTTTGTGTTCCAGAAGCAAATCAATCAAGTCAGCTGGCTTCTCCTTTATTTGTCGATAAACATTCATCAACTCCTCGTTAAAATCATTGATAACAGCTCGTTCAGGAGCTAAGTCAAAAAATAAAGCACCTCCGCCTACAAAAGGCTCAAAATAACACTTATACTTTTCAGGCATATAGCTTCTCAATTCACTCAAAAGTTGCCGCTTTCCGCCCGTCCATTTGGTAAATGGTTGAAGATTATAGTATTTTAATTTTATATTATTATCTGGAGACATGATCCTTCCTTTGCACATATAGTCTATTTATTATACCACATTCATCTCCTTCTTTCACAAGCTAATTGCTATTCTGCTGACTTTATTTCACCATAATTTTCAAAATGATAGTATAATAGTTAAAAAGGAAAAGGAGGCTGTTATGGCTATTAAATTTACGCGTTCAGATGATTTGGACAAAATGTTTGAAGAATTTGCAACGTTACCTAAAATCGAAAAAGTAGAATTTCCTGATGAAAAAGAAAAAAAGATTAAAAAAGTGGAGAAGGCTAAAAAGTCATGAGCTTTTTTAATCAACTGCCACCTAGTGTGCTACAAGCTGGTGCGATTTTCCTCTCCATTATTATCGAAGCACTACCTTTTGTGCTAATCGGGAGCATTATTTCAGGTTTTATAGAGGTTTATATCACACCAGACAAAGTTTATCGCTATCTGCCTAAAAATAAATGGGGTAGGATTTTCTTTGGTACTTTTATTGGCTTTATTTTCCCTTCTTGCGAATGTGGAATTGTGCCTATTATCAATCGTTTTTTGGAAAAGAAAGTACCAAGTTACACAGCTGTTCCTTTTATGGTGACAGCACCTGTTATCAATCCTATTGTTCTTTTTGCGACCTATTCTGCCTTTGGGAATTCCTTTAAAATGGCTTTGCTCAGAGCCCTTGGCTCTATTGTTGTGGCAATCATCTTAGGAATTTTCTTTGGCTTTCTCAATACTGCAACTATTCAAAAAGAAAATCGAGTTATTCGGCATGAGCATGACTTTTCTCATTTGAATCAAGCGCAGAAAGTATTTCAAGTGTTTGTGCAATCTATTGACGAATTTTTTGATACAGGTCGTTACTTAGTCTTTGGTTGTCTCTTTGCCAGTCTAGTGCAAGTCTACGTACCTACACGCATTCTGACTTCCATTAGTGCAACGCCACTTATGGCTATTTTGCTATTGATGCTGCTTGCATTTCTTCTCTCACTTTGCAGTGAAGCAGACGCCTTTATCGGCAGTTCGCTCATTTCTAGTTTTGGCTTAGCGCCAGTTCTCGCTTTCCTCGTCATTGGACCAATGCTAGATGTGAAAAATATTCTCATGATGAAAAATTACCTCAAAGGACGATTCATCTGGCAATTCATTGGAATTGTTAGTTTAGTTGTTGTCATTTACTCTTGGCTTGTGGGGGTGGTGCTATGATTCGTTTTCTAATTTTAGCTGGTTACTTTGAAATCACCATGTATTTGCAACTTTCCGGCAAGCTCAATCAATACATCAATATGCATTTTTCTTATTTGGCATATATTTCAATGATTCTTTCTTTCGTGCTAGCCATTGTCCAGCTCATTGTCTGGATGAAAAAAATGAAAGTGCACAGCCATTTGACGAGTCGTTCTGCAAAATTTGCTAGTATTGCTTTTCTTGTTGTACCACTTGTCGTTGCTCTCTTCTTTCCAACGGTCAATTTGGACTCTACAACCGTTTCTGCTAAGGGCTACCATTTCCCGCTGGCTGACGGTAGTTCTAAGAACATTCAGGCTGATGAGGGCACTACCAATCAGTACCTAAAACCTGATACCAGTACCTATTTTACTAAAAGTGCTTACGAGAAAGAAATGCGGGCAGCTGCAAAAAAATATCTGAAAAAAGACGTCATTTCCGTTACGACTGAAAATTATATGGAAATCATGGAAGTCCTCTATGATTATCCAGATGAATTTGCGGGAAAACGGCTAGAATTTACTGGCTTTGTCTACAACGACCCAAGCGATAAAAACAGCCAGTTTCTTTTCCGCTTTGGTATTATTCATTGTATTGCCGATTCGGGAGTTTATGGACTTCTGACAACTGGTAATACGGAGCATTTTGAAAATAATACCTGGATAAGAGCAAGCGGAAAAATTACGATTCGCTATCATAAGCAACTAGGACAAAGCTTGCCAACGCTTGAAGTGGATAGTTTCAAGAAAGTTGAAAAACCTAGCAATCCTTATGTCTATCGTGTCTTTTAAACTACATTAAATAACCCAAAGAAGACCTGAGAACTATTTCTCTAGGTCTCCTATTATGCTCTTTTGTGAGCAATTATGATAAAATAAGAGAAATTTGTATTTTTAGGAGGTACTATGTCACATCAAAATCAACCCGTTTCAAGGAAAACCTTGCTATCTATTTTCGCCACTGCTCTAATTACTTTTGCTGGAATTCTGTCTGAAACCAGTATGAATGTCACTTTTCCGCATCTTATGAAAGTTTTTCATACAGACCTTGGCACATTGCAATGGATTACGACAGGTTATCTGCTGGCTGTCGCCATCACAATTACACTCGGAGCTACGCTAGCACACAACTGGTCTGAACGGAGAATTCTCTTCACCAGCCTAGCTATTTTTACGTTAGGAAATGGTGTTGCAATGCTTGCGCCTAATTTTGCCTTACTCATGTTAGGACGCATTTTGCAAGGTTCAGCAACTGGAATTGCTACCCCCCTTATGTTTAATCTTATCGTAGAACGCATTCCGCGTAGCCAAATTGGTTTTTACATGGGATTGTCTGGACTTGTTATAAGCCTAGCTCCTGCGATTGGTCCCACCTATGGCGGCTTGATGATTGGTTCATTCGATTGGCACATGATTTACACATTCATCATGCCGGTTCCGATTATCTCCTTCATTTTAGGATTTTTCTTTTTAGAAAATACCCCCAATAGAAAGGAACGTCCCTTTGAATGGGTTTCTTTCTTGCTCCTTGCACTCGCACTTACTTTTTCTATTATGGCGATTTCTAGTTTAGAAGCAGGCAGCTTTAATTGGAGCTTTGTCATCATCTTTTTATTATCACTTATCCTTTTCATTTGGAGAAGTCTAACCGTTGAACATCCTTTTTTAGATATTCGTATTTTGAAAAATCCAGTTATTTTACTAGGGATTATTCCTTTCTTTCTCTACCAATTTTCAAATTTATCAGCCAATTTTCTGATTCCTAATTTCTTGGTTTTAGTGAAACACGAGGCTACTTCTGCTGCTGGCTTTGCACTGCTACCTGGAACAATGTTAGGAGCTTTTTCGGCACCTTTCTTGGGAAAATTATATGACACCAAGGGACCCAAATTTTCTCTATATGGTGGGAATCTCCTCTTTTTCTTAGCCGTTTCCGTTTTTGCATTCTTTACAAAAGCCTTAACATTACCGCTCATCATCCTTTTTTATATTTTCTTTACGATTGGGCGCAATCTGGCTTTCAACAACACGATGGCCTTATCTGTTTCACAAATTAGTCGGGAAAAGTCACCAGACGCCACTGCTCTCTTTCAAATGGCTCAAACATTTGCTGGAGCTTTAGGAACGGCGATTGCTGCTATCATGGTCAATCAAGCTCCTGATACTACAACAGGTGTACATCTTGTCTTTCTACTTTTATTCTTCCTTGTTATCCTTATTTTTTATCTCTTTTACTCTTTATTTCGAGTTATCAAAAATCAGAAATTTTAATCAATTTATGGTAAAATAAATAAAATATTAGAAAATGGGTGTTCAAAATGTCTTCAAAAGTGATTATTACAATTTTTGGTGCCAGTGGAGATTTGGCAAAAAGAAAACTCTATCCCTCTCTTTTTAGATTGTATAAATCTGGCAATCTGTCTAAGCATTTTGCCGTTATCGGCACAGCTCGCAGACCTTGGAGCAAGGAATATTTTGAATCTGTCGTGGTCGAGTCTATCACAGACCTCGCAGATAGCCCTGAGCAAGCGCAAGAATTTGCTAGCCATTTCTATTATCAAAGTCACGACGTCCAAGATACTGAGCATTATATTGAATTAAGGAAACTACAAAACAGCCTTGACGAGCAATATCAAGCAGAACATAACAAACTTTTCTTCCTGTCCATGGCTCCTCAGTTTTTCGGAACCATTGCTAAACACCTCAAATCCGAGCAAATTGTAGACGGGAAAGGATTTGAACGCTTAATTGTAGAAAAACCGTTTGGCACAGACCTTGCCTCTGCTAGCAAACTGAACGACGATTTGTTGGCAACATTTGACGAAGAGCAGATTTTCCGGATTGACCATTATCTCGGCAAAGAAATGATTCAAAGTATTTTTGCCATTCGCTTTGCCAATCTTCTTTTTGAAAATGTCTGGAATCGTGATTATATTGACAATGTACAGATCACTTTTGCTGAAAAGTTAGGTGTGGAGGAACGTGGTGGTTATTACGACCATTCAGGTGCACTGCGCGATATGGTGCAAAATCACACACTTCAACTCCTGTCTTTGCTTGCTATGGACAAACCCAAAACTTTTACCAAAGATGATATTCGTGCTGAAAAAATTAAGGTTTTCAAGCACTTGCATAAACCTACTGATAATGATCTGAAAAAACTCTTCATTCGTGGTCAATATACTTCTGGTAAAGTAGACGGGAAAAAGTATATTTCCTATCGCAGCGAACCAAATGTTGACCCAGAATCTACTACAGAAACTTTTGCTTCTGGTGCATTTTTTGTAGATAGTGAGCGTTTCCGTGGTGTTCCATTTTTCTTTCGTACTGGAAAGCGTCTTACTGCTAAAGGAACTCATGTCAACATTGTTTTTAAGCAAGTGGAATCCATTTTTGGCTCCTCGCTCCAACCAAATGTGTTGACCATCTACATTCAGCCAACTGAAGGTTTTTCTCTTAGCATGAACGGCAAAGAAGTGGGCGAGCAATTTAACTTAGCTCCATTGACACTTGATTATCGTACAGATGCAACAGCTTCTGGTGCGTCACCAGAGCCCTATGAAAAGCTCATCTACGATGTGCTAAACAATGACTCAACCAATTTTAGCCACTGGGACGAAGTTCGCTCTAGTTGGGAATTGATTGACCGTATTGAAACCTTGTGGGCAAATAACGAAGTTCCCCTTCATCATTACAAATCAGGTACTATGGGACCCGAAGCCAGCTTTGAGCTCCTTAACCAATTTGAAGCTGATTGGAATTGGCGTCCAGACGAAGCCTATCGCAAAGAAGGACGATTGGGGTAAAGTAAATATATGATAAATTGCAAGAATAAGTGCAACATTTATTCGAACTCATCCTCTAGAGCTTCA